>JGI20214J51650_10000006_pt1 | contig 213947 bp, 162 predicted proteins | sample WetSurMetagenome_FD_51650 | JGI IMG/M metagenome (IMG submission 51650)
GTATTGCTACCTCGTGCTGCCCCTCGACTTGCATGTGTTAAGCCTCCCGCTAGCGTTCATCCTGAGCCAGGATCAAACTCTTCATTGTAAAAATTTATCTTAAATTTCTTTACGAAGGCTTCTCCTTAGTCTCATTCTAAAATACTAACAAGTTTCTTAGACGAGATTGTCTATCTCGCCTGGTTGCTACTTCATATTTTCAAAGAACTTTTTTTTCGTTTTTAAACTTTTTGGGACGTCAAAGTTAATCTATTTTTTCAATCCCTCCAAAATTTTCGAGATATTTTTTCCGGCTGCTTTCCGTCTTCACTTTTTCTCACTTCACTCAGCCGGAATCCTATCTCTTTTCTAACCCTTCAACCAACTTTTTCGTCTAAAAGCGGGTGCAAATGTATGAACCATTTTTTTAATTCGCAAATCTTTTTTGATTTATTTTCAAAATATTTTTTTCTATTTGAAAACAAACCTTGTTTATGCTCTGTAAATTAGTTTATTACAGTAAATATTATTTTAAAGAACTTTTTCGTTTTAAAAGCCCTCCTCAGTCTTTTTATAATTCAACCTGGAGGGCTTTGTGGAGAATAAGGGAGTCCCCGCCTGACCGCTGATGCAGTCAGTCGGGCAGGGAACCCTTGACAATCACGCTACAGCGTAATGCCTGGGCCCCTCTCTGCAAATTTCCTCAATCGTTTAATGAACTTCGCCGGATTTGTAACCGGCAGACTCGTGGAGAATAAGGGAGTCCCCGCCTGACCGCTGATGCAGTCAGTCGGGCAGGGAACCCTTGACAATCACGCTACAGCGCAATGCCTGGGCCCCTCTCTGCAAATTTCCTCAATCGTTTAATGAACTTCGCCGGATTTGTAACCGGCAGACTCGTGGAGAATAAGGGAGTCGAACCCTTGACCCCCTGCGTGCAAGGCAGGTGCTCTGGCCAACTGAGCTAATTCCCCCTCTGTAGTCCCGCCCGGAGTTGAACCGGGGACCTCTACATTATCAGTGTAGCGCTCTAACCAACTGAGCTACGGGACTGAATTATACTATGTCGCTAGTTGCTAGTTCCTGGTTTTAATCTCGGACTTGGAACCAAATTGCAAAACATTCAATGAACAATTTTTGTTTTGGGACGCCTAAGGTAATACATCACGGCTCTCCTTCCAAACAATTCGGGATCTTTTTTCCGGCCCGTCATTCCATCATCTTATCTACTTCTTCACGACCGTCTTCAACCCCTTCAAACAACACTTTAACATAAAAGCGGGTGCAAAGATATAAATTGATTTTTTTCCGGCAAGAAAAGAACTGAAAAAAATCTGCCTGATTGACAAGAAAATATTGCCTGTTATTATATGTTGTTGATTATCTTATTTTTAGACAAAGGACGCATCAGGTTAAGATCAACCTTCACTTTAAGCATCTGCTCATTGAAAACTCTTCCCTCCATAAAATGAAGTGTCCAGGCAAGCTCCATATCTATATTCTTCTTTCTCAGAAACCTTATATATATATCCGTCCTGTTGTAAAATCCCGACCTGTAAGCCGGATCTCCCCAATAGAGGTTTATGTCATGATCATTATAATATGACATCAACCCTTTACCCGAATATAAGGTATTGAAGATCCCGGCAAACCTGTATTCAGCTCTTACATCTAAATGAAATCCATTCATCGCCAGCCAGCCGTTGCCGGCATTTCGCTCCCTCTCGAGTCCAAGGACCCATCCTGCACTGGCATCAAGCTGGTCGAGGAAAGTCCTGCCTGAAAGATCCACACCCAATGATGTCCGCAGAAGTATATTATCATGCAATGCCTCATGAACCACCGGGTCTGTCCTTGATGCATAATGGAACATATATCCATAATGCTGTGCATAGAAAACCCCCTTTGTATACCTTCCGCTGTATCCAACAAAAAAGGCCTCCCTCACTGTATGTGTCTGCCTTCCGGTCCAGTCGAGCCAGACATTCATGTATCTTTGATTTTCACCATATTCCAGGAGAATACCATTGACATTGGGTCTGTAATAACCAACTGAATCCTGATAAAACATACGTGGATATTTATCCAGCACAAGAGTTCTCGGGAAAGCTCCCATAACAAACCTGAGCCTCCCGCTATGATATTGCGCATATGCAGTCGGAAAAATCCGGTCTGTAAAATCTGTGCTTCCGAATTCATGCAATAAGCTTGCGCCAATATTGATAGTATAAACCGAATCCCACCTTATGCCAATATCAGGAGACAGATTAATTCCTGCCATCGTCTGGGATATCTTATATTCAGATCCTGCAAATTCGTTATTATCAAAGAAAGTGTTCAGACCGGTATGCATGAGGACCTCCTGTCCTCTTAGCATTGAGCCCGCGAGAATTAATGCAGCCATTGCAATTAACGCTTTTCTCTTCATCTGGGTGAATAATTTAATCCTCTCCCCTCCTGCCGGTTGTCTATATACAGACAAAAAGCCAGGTCAATTTCATCGTCTGTAATGCCGGGGAGTGTTCATTTACCGGATCCTTTTCCGGAATTTGCATTTTATAGTTAACTAGTTGCTTCTATTTGATGAATTTCCGTATTTTCGCAATAATATATATGGAATGTCAAATATAGTTATTATACCAACATACAGGGAGAGAGAAAACATTGAGGCAATAATCAGCGCAATTTTTTCGCTGGGTCATAATTTTGAGATCCTTGTTATTGATGATAACTCTCCTGACGGCACAGCTGATATTGTAAAGAGTCTTCAGAAAATCCATTCCGGTTTGCATCTCATCGAGAGACCCGGTAAACTGGGCCTTGGGACTGCGTATATTGCCGGATTCAGATATGCACTGGAAAGAGGCTATGATTTTATATTTGAAATGGATGCTGATTTTTCCCACGATCCCAAAGACCTGGTAAGGCTCTTCAAGGCATGCAATGAAGACGGGGCCGATCTTGCGATCGGATCCAGGTATATAAGTGGGGTGAACGTCGTAAACTGGCCTCTGTCGAGAGTTCTGATGTCTTACTTTGCCTCCATTTATGTAAGGCTGGTAACCGGGATGAATATTAAAGATACCACAGCCGGGTTTAAATGCTACCGCAGGGAGGTGCTTTCAAATATCCTTTCAAACCAGGTACGTTCAGTAGGATATAGTTTCCAGATAGAGATGAAATTCATTGCCTGGAAGCTGGGATATAAAATCGTTGAAATACCTATAATATTTACTGACAGAAGGATGGGCTCCTCAAAGATGTCGGGGGGCATATTCAATGAAGCTATCTGGAGTGTACTCAGGATGAGGATAAGAAGCTGGTTCCTGAAATATAGAAGGAACGGTACAGAAGCCGGGGAAATACAAAAAGACTAAAAATAAAAGACCAGAGAAAGAAGGGGTGAAAAAGGTCATTCAATACTCATTCAATGGTCAATCAATGGTAAGATTGTACGACTGAAAAGACCTGCACGACTGCAAGACAATATAATGAAAGAGAATAAAGTCCCCCGAGAATGTCCGTCATTTTAATTACCGGTGCTACTGTTGTCAATGAGGGTAAATCCTTCAGGGGCGATGTAGTAATAAACGGAGAAGTTATTTCAGCGATAGGACCTTCAGGACAGATCAGTTCGCCAGCGGGGGCTGAAATTATTGATGCAACAGGTCTTTTACTCATTCCCGGTGTTATAGACGACCAGGTTCACTTCAGGGATCCGGGACTAACATACAAAGGTGATATTTTCACAGAATCACGGGCAGCCGCAGCAGGAGGCATAACCTCATTTATGGATATGCCAAATACTGTTCCACAAACCATAACTATAGATGCTCTTAATCAAAAATACCGCCTCGGATCGGAGAAATCAATTATTAATTACTCCTTCCTGATAGGAGCTACCAATAATAATCTCGGTGAAATAATGAAGGCTGACCCTGAGCTGATCCCGGGAATCAAGGTCTTCATGGGCTCATCTACAGGAGATATGCTCGTTGACAACATTGAATCGCTGAAAGAGTTGTTCCGGAGAGCTCTAATGCCGGTAAGCGCTCACTGCGAGGATGAACCGACTATAAGGAAGAATATCGGGATCTACAGGGAGAAATATGGTGAGGAGATCCCTTTCAATGTTCATCCTTTGATAAGAAGCCGTGAAGCATGCTTTCTTTCATCTTCATTTGCTGTAAACCTGGCAAAAGAGTTCAATACCAGGCTTCATCTCTTCCATCTTTCCACCGCCGATGAGATGAAACTCCTCAAAAATGACAAACCCTTGAATGAAAAAAGGATAACGGGAGAGGTTTGTATTCATCATCTCTGGTTTGATGACAGCTATTATGAAAAGCTTGGTGCAGCCATCAAGTGGAACCCGGCAATAAAGACAAGGTTTGACAGGGAGTCGCTGATCAATGGATTAAAAGATGATCTTATAGATATCGTAGCTACTGATCATGCACCTCATACTATTGAGGAAAAGTCGGCCTCCTATTTCAAGTCTCCTTCAGGGGGACCTATGGTTCAGCATTCACTGGTCGCAATGCTGGAACTGTGGCACAATAATGTTTTTTCATTCGAAAAGATTGTGGAAAAGATGTGCCATAATCCTGCTATATTGTTTAATATCAGGGGAAGAGGTTTTATAAGGGAGGGTTATAAGGCTGACATCTGCCTGGTAGATCCTGATGACCCATGGACCGTTTCCAAAGAGAATATATTATATAAGTGTGGCTGGTCGCCTTTTGAAGGCATAACTTTCCGCTCAAAGGTGGTTATGACAATAGTTAATGGCACACCTATATATAATAAAGGTATGTTCAACGAAGATTACAGGGGGCAAAGACTCTTATTTGACAGATGAGAGAGGGCGCAAGGGCGTGATGGCGCAATGGTACAGTGACGTTGTGGCGTTATACCGTTGAACCGTCAGGTCTTCCTTACCACAAACCTTACAGTGCTTCTTGCCTTTTGCTCCAGCAGGATCTCCCGTCCGGAAGAAATCCTTTCAATTGCTTCAGGAGTGTAATGCCTGATTGACAGCATCTCAACGTTTTCATTGTAAAATACAGAGTATTCTGTTTTGAGGTCTGCCAGGAGTGAGTCAACCTTGGATCGTTCATCATCGACACATACGTTTATGCTTATAGCGCTGGCTTCTACCAGGTTCACCTTGATCCCATGTCTTGTAAAAGACTGGAAGATCCAGCTCAGGTTGTCTCCCATTACAAAAGAGAAATCCTTTGGAAGAATGGAGATGAGTATCTGGTTTTCCTTTCTTATGAAGACCGGCAGTATCTTTCTGAGAGTAGCATCGGCTTTTACGATTGTTCCAGGCTCCAATGGATTTATAAATGATTTTACGTGAAGCGGGATACTTTTATTATGCAGGGGTTTAATGGTTTTGGGATGGATAACCTTTGCACCTGAAAATGTCATCTCCACGGCTTCTTTATATGAAATTTCCTCAAGCCTGACGGCATCCGGCAGCCATTTCGGATCAGCGTTTAACAGTCCCGGGACATCCTTCCAGACTGTAACACTGACAGCATCAAGCATATTAGCGATAATTGCAGCAGTATAATCAGAACCCTCTCGTCCGAGGGTGGTTGATTGTCCTGCCGTGGTGCCTCCTATGAACCCCTGGGTAACATAAATCTGAAATCTTTTAAAATCAAATGTTGCCTTTACAGGTCCTGAGCTTTCATTCCAGAGAATATTTGCATCACGGTACCTGTCGTCGGTATGGAGGCATTTTCTGATATCTGCCCATTCAGCATTAAAGCCTTCTTTCTTAAGATATTCAGCAACAATAATAGTAGACCATATTTCCCCATGTGAAACGATCTGGTCGTATTCATAATCGAAAGAAGATCTCTTTGATGCCAGAAGATATTCCCTGAGATTTGCGAATGAATTGTCGATTTTTGCCCGGGCAGAATTCCCTGAAGGAAAAAGTTCATCGGCAATTGAGGCATGATAGCTGTAGATATTATCAAGATGATCCCTGTAAGATTTATCGCCTGCTAGCCAGGCTTTGAGAACTTTTTCCAGGGCATTGGTTGTCTTCCCGAATGCTGACACCACTATGACGAGATTCGCTTTTTCACCAGATACAATCTTTACCAGGTTCCTGATACCTGCAGCATCCTTTACCGAAGCCCCTCCGAACTTGTAGACCTTCATAAAATCAAATTTGATATAAATTTATGATTTCAAAATCAATCCTGGTTTCATAAGGGAATAAAAATACCCCGGATTTATTAAATTAGCATTATCGTTTAACCTGGTAATAATGAGAAGATATTTCCGGTTGACATTACTGTTTATTTTGATTCTTGCTGCATGCGAGGACGATACATATACTTTCAGGGTTTTCCCGGGAGATCCTGAAAATATGTATGAATTCAATTCAGAATTTGATGATTATAATTCTTACCTGGAAGTTATCGGAGATTCTGGGCCATTATGTTTTTCCTCAAAACGTAACAGCGACGGCGACAATTTTGATCTGATCTATAAGATATTGGCAGTATATATGACGAAAAGCCGTGATGGTGTAAGGATCTCAGTATCAGATAATGATGAGGTATATGGAGATGGGAGCCTTATTCATGGCCACATAAACAGGGCATTGGACAGGGTAAATAGTTCAGGGAATGAAATGGGGCCTTACCTTGTGCCACAGGGTTATGGAATTCCTGATTTCCATAGTGGATTACCAGATTATGACAAATATATACTCCTGTATGCGTCAGACAAAACCGGAGACCTCGATATAATGTATACTGACAACACAACAGAGGATTTATATTCCATGCCCAAAGAAGTTAACCTTTGCAATTCGCCGGGGAATGATGCTTACCCCTGTGTTTTCCCTGACAGTTCTTCAATATATTTCTGTTCTGACAGGGCTAATAACTTTGATATATACATGGTCAGACTTGATGCTGCAAAGAGTTTTTTAAGCTCCCTGGACGAACCATTAAGCGGAGAGGTTACCAGGGTGACAGAGTTGTCGTCGGACTATAATGATAAATGTCCGTTTATAACAGGCAACCTGATGGTATTTGTATCAGACAGACCCGGAGGGTTCGGAGGATTCGATCTCTATTACTCATTATATAACGGTACTTCATGGAATGCCCCTGTTAATTTTGGCAAGAAAATAAATTCTGCATATGATGAATACAGACCAATTGTCAAAAATTTTGGGAGTGACTTTATAAACGATTTTATGATCTTTTCATCAAACAGGCCGGGTGGTCTCGGAGGATTTGATTTATATTATGCCGGAATCGACAGGATGACTGAATAACTACTATGAAAAATTACAATATCACCACTCTTAACGATTTTATAATATTGAAGCAGAAAGATTTCCCTTATGCCAGGGGAGAGCTTTCAAGCCTGCTGAGCCATATAGGTACCGCAGCTAAGATCGTCAACAAAAAGATCAATAAGGCAGGGCTCGTTGATATTATCGGGAAAGCCGGTATGATAAATATTCAGGGAGAAAATCAGCAGAAGCTCGATGTATTTGCTGACAGTGTATTCACTGAAGCCTTACGTTCATGCGGGGAGTGCTGCGGTATCGCAACTGAAGAGAATCAGAATGAGATTGTGTTCAGCGACAAGCTTGCTAAAAAGGGGAAATATATAGTTTGCATGGATCCCCTGGATGGATCGTCCAACATCGACTATAATGTTTCGGTAGGTTCTATTTTTTCTATTTACAGGAGAATTACACCAAGAGGCGAGCCTGCAAGAAATGAAGATTTTATCCAGAAGGGAACTGGGCAGGTCGCAGCAGTTTATGTCATTTATGGATCGTCGACAATGCTGGTTTATACGACAGGCAACGGTGTTAACGGGTTTACTCTCGATCCTTCCATAGGTGAATTCTGCCTTTCACATCCGGAAATTAGAACCCCTGTTGACGGAAACATATATTCAATTAATGAAGGTAATTATATCTTCTTCCCTGCAGGCATAAAAAGATTTATCAAGTATTGCCAGGAACAAGATCCCGGAGCAGGACGGCCATATACTTCAAGGTATATAGGATCGCTGGTCTCCGACTTCCACAGGAACCTGATACTTGGAGGCATATTCCTGTACCCGCCAAATAATAAAATGCCAGATGGCAAGCTGCGTCTTGTTTATGAATGTAATCCGATAGCCTTTATTGCAGAGCAGGCAGGCGGGGCTGCCACCGACGGAGAAAACAGGATCCTGGAAAAAGATCCCGTTTCCCTTCATCGTCGCACTCCTTTTTATGCCGGATCAAAAAATATGGTCAGGAAGATCGGTGAATTTCTGAAATAGAAATCCCAGCATTGATACTGCATTAACTAACCTTATTCCCTGTAGAAAAACATTTCTTTTGAAAAAGTCACCGGGCTGAACTTCTTGCCAAATGAAACAGTACCAATGGATATAGCCTCGTCCCCTGTCTTTTCAAAAAGCTGGATCAATACAGGATAATACCCTGGATTAAGCGGTAACAGCCTGACAACCGGGATGTCAGCAGAATGAAGTCCGTCATTTTCAAGAAGGAGCTCATTGTTGAAATAGAGTTTTGAACCATCATCTGATACAATCCAGAGGTTGTATAATCCTTTTTCTGTAATATGAATATACCCTTCATACTGCACTGCAAAACTATCCTTCTTAAGTGTAAAGCTAAGATCAAGGTTTTCAGTGACACCTTTCTTTTTGGGGGTCAGTTTTGAAAAATCGGGAAGCAGATTCCATACTCCCTCATAATATGAATACTTAAGCCCAGGTTTAAGATTTTCAATGTTTTTCTGACCATCCATATAATTTCCTTCAGTAAATACACGGGAAACCATAGGCGAAGATGCATAAGTTGATGAGACACTTTTAACCTTCAATGTACAGGGCTTTTCGATTTTGATCATCTCTTTGCAAAGGGGTGAATTTGCATCAGGCTCCGTACCGTCGGTGGTATACCTCAGGTTGGGATTCAGATTCTGCACAATCGCAAATGTTGATTCTCCCTTTGGCAGAATCCCCGAAACAGGGAATACCATAAAATTGCTCCCGGTATCAAAGATATAACGGAAGCCATCGTATACACTTTTAAACGGAACAGAGCCATGGTCTTCATTTGCATAGGGAACAACCTTCCAGTTCAGACCTTTTGGTGCTGAACTCTTCAGCAATTTTTCCATCGGTGTTATACCCATTTCATTCATTCCTGTTCCTTCCCTGCCTGAAATAAAAATCGACCTGTTCCAGTTTTTAGTCTTTGACAGTTCAGCTGCTGCATTTTTTATCATTAAAAGATTCTTATACCAGAAGCTCGGATCAATAGAAATATATGCGTCGAAAAGTTCAGGATCATTCAGCAGGGCATACATTGCAAAAACACCTCCGTAAGAATGACCGACAATTACCTTGAAAGGCTCTGTTTTGTAGTTATTGTTAATATATGGTATCAGTTCCTGCCTGAAAAATCTGATGAAATTTTCTGCGCCTCCGCCTGTTGGTGCTGATTTGCTCGAATCAGGAAGAAAATCGTGGTTCCGGTCAATATTATAAACACCTACCAGGATTGCCCTGGGCATTTTACCATTCTGGAGCAGGAACCTGGCAGTCATTGCTGAATGCTGAAGGCGTCCGTCTGCATCGAGAATATAAATCACAGGGAACCTGGCATCTTTTGCCTCATATCCATCTGGCAGCCAAATGCTTATCTTACGATTTTGCTGCAAAACCAGCGATTTTAGCGAATCAGGTTTTACTGTATAACCCTCCTGGGCTGTAAGCGATGTAAAAATTGCCAGGAATAGAAGGGAGGTTAAAAATCTCATTTTCATTTTTTTTATTTAAAGTTAGCATCAAATATTTTTAATAGCATAAAGACTTTGCAGTATAATCATTGCTGCATGAGTAAAATTTCCGAATAAGTTAAATGTAGCCGAAAATTGATATTAAATTTGAAGCCTCATTGCAGCAAATGAAGGAGAACCAGTTTACACAACTTTACAATAATTCACAGGCACTGAATAATCTGCTTGGAGGAATAGGCCATTCAGACAAGGCACATATTGTTGCCGAAGGATTATCGGGTTCATCAAAAGCAGTCATAATTGCCTCAGCATATGAGAAATTGCATGTAACTCACCTGGTGCTTATCCCTGAAAAAGAAGATGCCGCATATTTTTATAACGATCTTGTGGCTCTTCTCGGTGAGGAAGCTGTTTTCTTTTTTCCTTCAACATATAAAAGATCAGTTCTTTACGAACAGATTGAACCGGCAAATATTGTCCTGCGCACCGAAGTTCTCAACCACCTCTCTTCAGGAAAAAGAAAAGGGATCGTTGTCTCCTATCCTGAATCGGTAATGGAGAAAGTGATAAGCAGGAGAAATCTGAAAAAGAATACCCTGAAGATAGCAAAGGGGGATAAGCTATCCCTTGAATTTATTGAGGAGATGCTTCACGAATACAGTTTTGAGCGGGTTGACTTTGTTTATGAACCCGGGCAGTATTCAATAAGGGGAAGCATTGTCGATGTCTTTTCTTTTTCATCAGACCTGCCGTACCGTATAGATTTTTTCAGCGATGAAGTAGAATCGATCAGGACATTTAATACTGAAGACCAGCTCTCGGTAAAAACTCAGGATGCGATCCAGATAATTCCCAATATACAGGATATTTCTGTAGAGGAAATAAGCGATTCGTTCATAGATTTTCTCCCTCCGTCATGCATTATCTGGGCCGAAGAGGCCTTCTATATGAAGGAGAAGATCAACTCGATCCACTCACAGACCATCCAGAGAGAAGAATCAGGGCAGATTTCCGGCAGGAAGGAGATCGTTATGACCGGTAACAGGTTTTTTGAAGAGTGCAGCAATTTCAGGATGGTTGAATTTGGCAGGCAGACGCTCTCTGACCCGGAAATACGGGTTAGCTTCAGAACAGAACCCCAGCCCGTCTTCAACAAGAATTTTGAGTTACTGGCTGAAAAACTGAATTCCAACAAGATTGATAATTACGAGACATATATTGTTTCTGAAAGCCAGTCCCAGATAGACAGGCTGAAGGATATCTTTACAGAGATCAGCCCGGGCGTAAATTTTATTCCCCTCATCTTAAACCTTCACTCCGGATTCACAGATCATGATCTGAAAATATGCTTATATACTGATCACCAGATATTTGACAGGTATCACAAATTCCGGATACGTGGCTATTTCACAAAAAAAGAGAGCATATCTGTTAAAGAATTAACAGGTCTCAATCCGGGAGACTATGTTGTGCATATTGATCATGGTATCGGCAGGTTCGGAGGGCTTGAGAAAATTGAAGTTAACGGGAAATTGCAGGAAGCTATAAAGCTTGTCTATAGGGATAACGATATACTTTATGTAGGTATTCACTCTCTGCACCGTATATCAAAATACAAAAGCGGAGAAAATGCACCTCCCAAGATTTACAAGCTCGGCTCCGGAGCATGGCACAAGCTGAAACAAACCACCAAGAAAAGAGTCAAGGATATAGCCAAGGACCTGATCCAGCTTTATGCTAAAAGGATGTCGTCAGATGGTTATGCATTCACACCAGATTCATATTTACAGAGGGAGCTTGAAGCATCTTTTATATATGAGGATACTCCCGACCAGGTAAGCGCATCGATGTCGATCAAGCAGGATATGGAAGCTCCGCATCCGATGGACAGGCTCGTGTGTGGCGATGTAGGTTTTGGAAAGACTGAAGTAGCTGTAAGAGCTGCTTTCAAGGCTGCTTCCGACAGCAAGCAGACCGCTATACTCGTACCAACTACTATTCTTGCCCTTCAGCATTACAAAACTTTCTCATCAAGACTTAAGGGCTTTCCATGCACTGTCGAATACCTTACAAGGCATAAAAAACCGAAGGAGGAGAAGAAGATATTAGCTGATCTTGCTGAAGGAAAAATTGATATTATAATAGGCACACATAAGCTTGTAGGCCAGGAAATTAAATTCAAAGATCTTGGACTGCTCATTGTTGATGAAGAACAAAGGTTCGGGGTCTCTGTAAAGGAAAAACTGAAGAAGTTCAAGGCCAGCGTTGACACTTTAACCCTTACTGCCACACCTATTCCGCGCACCCTTCAGTTTTCGCTTATGGGAGCCAGGGATTTGTCGATAATCAATACTCCACCCCCCAACAGGATGCCGATCGTCACTGAAGTGCATGGCTTCAATGAAGAAATAATCAAGGAAGGCATTGAATATGAGGTCTCACGCAACGGCCAGGTATTCATAATCCACAACCGTGTAGAGAATATTAAAGAGGTACAGGCTAAAATACACAGGATATGCCCCAAGGTCAGGAGTGCTATTGTACATGGCAAGATGGATGGAAAGGAAATTGAAAATGTAATGTTCGACTTCATCCAGGGGGATTACGATGTCCTTATTGCCACAACTATAATTGAATCGGGTCTAGATATTCCTAATGCCAACACTATTTTTATAAATGAAGCGCACCACTTCGGATTGTCGGAGCTTCATCAGCTCCGGGGACGTGTTGGGCGCTCGAACAAAAAAGCTTTCTGCTATCTTCTTGCACCACCGGTAAGCAGCCTGACACATGAAGCCAGGAGAAGGCTCAAAGCCATTGAAGAGTTTTCTGAACTTGGAAGCGGGTTTAATATAGCCATGCAGGATCTCGACATCAGGGGTTCGGGAAATCTCCTGGGCGGAGAACAAAGCGGATTCATAGCGGATATAGGATTTGAGACATACCAGAGGATCCTGAATGAAGCCATGATGGAACTGAGGGAATCAGAACCACAGGCATTTGTTAATGAAGAAAAAGCTATCGACCAGAAATCAGAAATAAAAACCGATAAAAGATATGTTAATGATTTTCAGATCGATACCGACCTGGAAATCATGTTCCCTGATGAATATATTTATAATATCTCAGAAAGGGTAAGGCTTTATAAGGAGCTCAACGAGATACAGGATGAGGAATCCCTACGGCTTTTTGAGCAGAGGATCACCGACAGGTTCGGCCCTCTTCCGGCGCCATCATCAGCTCTACTTGATATAGTAAGGCTGAAGTGGATTGCTGTTAAGCTGGGCATTGAAAAGGTGTTGCTGAAAAATAATCTGCTTATAGCAAATTTTGTTTCTGATCCGGATTCATCTTTTTACAGGAGCCAGTTGTTTGTTTCGATAATGACATATGTAAACAGGCACCAGAAACAAATGGCAGTCAAACAGAAGGAAACACGGTTAAGCCTTACCATTTCCCAGGTAACAACTGTAAAAGAGGCTATCAGAATTTTAAATGGTATGATGACGGCACAGCAGGAGTGAACAAGAGTTTAGAGTGAACTAAAGTTTGGAGTGAACTAGAGTTTAGAGTGAACTAAAGTTTGGAGTGAACTAGAGTTTGGAGTGAGCTAAAGTTTGGAGTGAGCTAGAGTTTGGAGTGAACTAGAGTTGGGAGTGAACTAAAGTTATAAGAACAACTCTAGGCACTCTAGGCACTTTAGGCACTCTAAACTTCTTTTTACTACCTTTGTAATATATGTTCCAAAATGAACCTCATCTTTGACATAGGCAACAGCAGCACTAAAATGGCTGTTTTTGAAGGCAGGAAAAAGGTTGTTGCAATGCGTACCAGGATATTCAGCTGCGACAAGCTTGAAAAAACTCTTGCCAAATACGATCTCGACAAGGCAATTGTCTCCTCGGTAAGAGATATCCCTGAATTTGTAATTGATCTTGCCACTCACGGAATACCGTATGTGCACATTCTGTCGCATAAATCGAAGCTGCCATTTAAAAATGAGTATGAATCCCCGGAGACCCTTGGACCTGACAGGATTGCCGCCGTTGCCGGAGCATATCTCACTTTCCCCGGGAAAAAAATACTGGTAATAGATGCAGGCAGCGCTGTGACATACGACTTCCTTTCGGGCAAGACATATAAGGGTGGCAATATTTCACCCGGACTGAGCATGAGATTTCGTGCACTTCACAAGTTTACCGGAAAACTTCCTCTTGTCACTACTGCAGAAAAATTCTCTTCACCGGGCCGTAATACTGCCGAGGCTATTACCGCAGGAGTAATCAAAGGGCTTATTTATGAAATAAATGAGTATATTCGCACGTTTCTTGAAAGATATGCCGATCTCAAGGTTATCATTACAGGCGGAGACGGCGGATATTTAAACGACAAAATCAGCTACAAAGTCACATATATGCCTGATATTGTGATAGATGGCTTAAATTATATTCTTGAATACAATGCAAAATAGATCAGCAGCGCTCCTGGCAGCAATCCTTCTTTTTATTCCCCTCTATACCTCAGGACAAAAGCTTGTCAACTCACCGATAGCCCGTTACAACATCGGACTTCTTGAGCAGCCTGGTTCTTTCAGGAGCCTCAGCATGGGTGGTACAGGAACTGCCATGAGAGATAATACAACTATTTATTATACAAACCCGGCTTCGTACAGCAGTCTCGATACCAACTCTTTTGTTTTCGATTTTGGCATGGACTATGGCCTGAATATAATATCAAACGGCGACAGAACTGACCTTTCGGAAGATCTTGATTTTGACCACTTCATCATGGCTTTTCCCATAATGAAGAAGTGGGGTTTTGCAATTGGCGTTGCACCTGTCAGTAACGGATATTACAATATATCTGAAACTGTTCTGGCAGGCGATGATGACTACAATGAAATTACCGGTGAATATATTTCATATCACAGCGGCAGCGGAGGATTGACAAACTTCTTCCTCGGATCGGGACTGAACATAACTAAGAATTTATCTGCAGGGGTAAATATGTCACTGCTGTTCGGATCAATAAAAAGATATAATGAATTTGATTTTGCTGATTATTACTATACATACCAGACAAACATGACCGATAAGTTTTCACTTAGAGGCATCGGTCTTGATTTCGGGTTGCAATATTCCACACCAATTAAAGAAGACTATTTCCTGAACTTCGGGGCTGCATACAGTACTCCGAAGAATTGCAAGTCGAGCTTTGAAAGCATTACATACAGGTACAACGTTTATTCGGTTGCTGACACCCTTGAATATTCAATGAACGATTCCACAAAGAGCCATATACCGGGATCGGTACGTGCAGGGGTCTCATTTGGTAAAAAGAATAAGTTTGTTGTCGGCCTCGACTATGAATATAGCTTCTGGGGTAATGCAACATTCCATGGAACCGAAGGCTATACGCGCAATACACATAATATAATGTTAGGCGCAGAATATACTCCCGACAGGTTTTCCAATTACAGCTTCCTGAAAAGAATGGATTACCGTCTCGGTGGCCATATCGGAAATAATTACCTGCTGTTCAATGGAAGCGATGTTAATGAAATGGGTGTAAGCCTGGGTGTTGGTATACCAATCAGACGAACATATTCGAAGGCAAATTTTTATGTTGACTATACCAGGCGGTCAGTTACCGGTCAGACTTTCACACATGAGGAGAATTATATCACATTTGGACTAAGCATCAATATGTATGATTTCTGGTTCATCAAACCGAAATATGATTGATCTTCATATATTCCGATTTTCACCTTTAATCCACATTTCTGTTCCTCTCCGGCTTAAGGAAAGCACATATTCCTTTTCAGCATTATTCACAAGAGAGAGAAAATATATCATTTACTCCTTCATTTTGTTATTTGCTTCTATAGGTTTGTTTTCTTCCTGCGAAAGAAAAGGTGAGACTATAAAGAAGAGTGAAATACTCTCTCTCCCATCGATGACTAACAGGGACATAACCACTGTATATGACGATTCGGGTAAGGTTCAGCTCATAATGAGAGCTCCTTTGATTGAGACTTATAGCAATGATGAATCGCCGTACTCGGAGTTCAGGGAGGGTATCCTTGTGACCTTTTTCGATGGGAAGAAGGATTCCGTTGGCTATGCTTCAGCAAAATATGCAAAATATATTGATAAGAAGAAGCTCTGGGAGCTCAGGGATAATGTAGTTATCCTCAACGGTTCGAACGACAGGCTGGAAACAGAACAACTTTTCTGGGACCAGGATAAAGATCAGATCTATACCGACAGGTTCGTGAAAATAATCAATGAGGATCAGACCATAATGGGGACAGGCTTCGAGTCGGACATAAGACTTAATAAGCGCAGGATAAAAAATCCTTCAGGACCCATTTATCTCCGGGATGAATAATTATATCACTTTCAGGCAGCCTCCATACCCAGCAGAAAAATAATTACCTTTGGATTATGAACAGTATACTGATCATACTTCTGGCAATGTTGTTTTCGGCTTTCTTCTCAGGAATGGAAATTGCCTTTGTTGCCTCAAATAAGCTCAGGATAGAACTCGACCGTAAACAAGGTGTTTTCGGCTCGGAAATCATTAAGATATTCACCAATAATCCAGGCCAATATATTGCAACGATGCTTGTCGGGAACAATGTCGCACTCGTGATATATGGCCTTTTCTTTTCAGCACTTCTGAATCCTGTACTTACCCCGGTTTTTGGATCTGATGTGCTTACGCTTATATTCAACACAGTAATTTCTACAGGTATATTGCTGTTAATTTCAGAGTTTCTGCCTAAAACCGTTTTTATCATCTCTCCAAACTTCTTCCTGAAAAACCTGAGCATACCAACACTGATTTTTTATTGGCTCTTTTATCCCATAACAAAGCTGACGCTCTGGGCATCCAATCTTGTTCTAAGGATCTTTTTCAGAAAAAGTCCAGATTTGAAAACGCAGGAGAATGTTGTTTTCTCAAAAGTCGACCTTGATCATTTCGTGAACATAAGCAAGCAGGGCAAGGATGAAAATGAACCTGATCATCATAATATCAGGATATTCCAGAATGCACTTGATTTTTCAAATGTCAAGCTGCGGGAATGCATGATCCCGCGGACCGAGATTGAAGCGATCGACTGTACAAGCTCGCTTGATGACCTGAAAAACAAGTTTATCGAGACCCAGCATTCACGTATCCTTGTATATGATGATTCTATCGATAATATTATCGGATATTTTGAATTAAAAGATATTTATAAAAATCCGCCTGACATAAGATCTTCATTACGAAAGCTGGCAATTGTTCCTGAGACCATGGCAGCAAATAAGTTGCTTAAAGTCTTTGTTGAAGAAAAAAAGAATATTGCACTTGTTGTTGATGAGTTCGGAGGCACCTCGGGAATAGTCACTATTGAGGATGTTCTTGAAGAGATTGTGGGTGACATCGAAGATGAGCACGATGTCAACGAGCTTACTGAAAAGGTTATTGGTGACAATGAATATATTTTATCAGGGCGTCTTGAAATTGATTACCTGAACGAGAAGTATCACCTGGGCCTTCCGGAAGGTGATGAATATGAGACTCTTGCCGGAATGATATTGTATTTCAATGGCAGCATTCCCGGGACCAACGATATCATAAGAATAAAAAATCTTGTCTTTAAAGTCCTGAGGACGACTGCAACCAGGCTTGAGCTGGTGAATCTCAGGATCGAATAAATAAGATTCCTCGCTACGTCCCGCATCAGGAGACGCTCCTATTGGCAAAGAGTGATATTCAATAGTTTATTCTTTTTACTTTCAGGTCTCAGGCTAAGATTCCTCGCTGCGCTCGGAATGACAGCCATTTTATTGGAAGGGAAAGAGAAAGGGCTGAATGCCCGCGCATTCAGCCCTTTCTCCCCTATTTAACCCACAAACCTTGTGTCATTCCGAATCCCGGGACGGGATGAGGAATCTTTTTATTATATCCAGAAAATGATATTACATGTTCTCTTTATTCGGATATTATAAATAAAAAGCCTTATTGAAGTGATGTTCACGTTGGTTCGGATAAAGATTCCTCGCTGCGTCCCATATCAGAAGACATTGCAATTGTTAAAGAGTAATATTCAATAGTATACTCTTTAAATTTTCCGGTCTCAGACTAAGATTCCTCGCTGCGCTCGGAATGACAGCCATTTTATTTGAAGGGAAGGAGAAAGGGCTGAATGCCAGCGCATTCAGCCCTTTCTCCCCTATTTAACCCACAAACCTTGTGTCATTCCGAATCCCGGGACGGGATGAGGAATCTTTTCAAATATATACTAAGAATTTTCTATTCTGCCTTCCCGATATAGATTCACCCATTCCTGATTGAATGAATTTATTAATGCTATTTTTTTTATACGTGAATAGCCTTTAAGTTGTTTCTCCCTGAAAATCGCATTTTCTATATTATCAAATATCTCAAAGTAAACCAGTTTTTCAATATTGTATTTTTGTGTAAATCCCTTAATTATTTTTCTACTATGTTCGAAACATCTTCTTTCAAGATCATTAGTAACACCTGTATATAAAACAGTATTGTTTTTGCTGGTAAGAATATATACATAATAGACATGAAGTCTCATATGGTAATGATTTCCAAATTTTAAATTTCTAACAGCGACGACAGTAGCAAAGATATAAAACACATAGATTATTTATTCTATTCTGGAATAATGATAATATACGCGGATATATAATAAGTTAATTAAAGAGTTTACTGTCAGAATCCATATTTGATTTCATAAATTTTAGATTGTCACAAACTCTAAAAGTGTATTGTAAAAAAGAGATCCTGAGAATATTTTTTAATAAAAGATTCCTCACGGCGTCCCATATCAGGAGGCATTGCAATTGTTAAAGAGTAATATTCAATAGTATATTCTTTCTACTTTCCGGTCAAAGACTAAGATTCCTCGTGGCACTCTGAATTCCGCAGTACAGAGAGGAATCTTACAAAAAAAGGGTACACCAGTGAAGTGTACCCTTTATTCTATCAAGATAATTTATGTGATTATCTATGTGGTTTCGCAGGGAAATTAAAATTACCTGTCTTCAGAGTCCTCGAATTTTGAACAGCTCCTTTCGTCTCGTCCAGGGTAAGGGTTGCATAAAACTCAGGGAAATCATCACCAGCCCAATCAACAGGTAACGTATATCCATCAGATTCATAGTATATTACATAGGCAATGTTCAAAGTGGGTGCTGCACCGCAGTTAGCCCATGTACCAGTACCTGTAATCCTATAGACATAAGGATCGCCACCATAATCAGTTGTAAAGCAATATTGATCAGGAATAACAACTGTTCCTGCATTTTCAATTGTCATGGTAATTGTTCCACCATTTATTACGGTTTCTCCCCAAACGTTGGCTATCCATCCATAGTTCAGGCCTGTAACCTTAACAGTCGTAGCAGTTGGGTTTGAAATTACCACTTCACTGTCAAAGAAATAGTTTGGAAGATCCATTCCATCTGTGCCCAGCCAGCTCCCAACAAAACCTGAGGGTGCAAGAGGGCAGAATGGATCAACCTGGACCTCAATAACTTTTGGATCTGATGTTACCCCTCCTGATGTGGTTTCTTTTACTGTAATATTTGCTTTTCCACCATCCGGAATTGTATTAAAGGAAATAGTCGCAGTTCTTGTATCTGAACTTACAGAATTAAGTGTTGCTCCTGTAACAGCCCATGTCCAGGTGGATCCTGCACGCCAATAGTTTACTGAGTAAGTATAACTAAAAGTCTGGAGTGCAAGTGTTGTTCCATTTACGCTAAGTACTTTTGGGATCACCTGGGAGGCATCATAATCATTCTGTGCTTTCTCCATATCCGATTCACATGAAGTGAACAGCCAGGATACTGCCAGAATCAATGCCAGTCCGGTTAATATTTTATTTTTCATAATTTGTATTTTAAATGTTTTTACCTGAGCTCTCTTTAAAACCATCCGCCATTGGATACATCAACACCCGGCGTTCCTTTCTGGCTAGCTCCAACACCGCCGAAAGTATAATATTCCATAACGTTCACCTCGAGCTGCTGGCCCGGGATAGGAAGATGAAGCGGTGTTCCTGCCTGGAGTTTGTCAGCTTTGCGCATGGTGAAGAATTCAACACCCATACCTGTGCAGTAGAGTTCAATATTCCTTTCATGGAATATTGCATTTTCAATTTCAACGGCATTGGCGGCAACAGGTGAGAGACCTCCGCGGGTAACCCTGGTGCCTGCATTGATAATAGCTTGTGCAGCAGGCAGATCGGGCTGGTGAAGAAGAGCTTCTGCTTTCAGAAGGTCATTTTCAGCTTTAAGAATAGTGGCCATGGGCTCTGTATAGGTTACAAGGTACTGGTCGTACCTGCTGAACCTGTAGCATGAGAAATGGTAATAGCCGCGTTCAACTTTAAAACCACATGATGATACATACTGGAAGTCGGTAAAGACCCTGTCGTCGATACCGGCGGTATGAGATGTTGTAGCTGCAGGAAAAAGATCCCAGCTGTTGGCATCAACAAATTTAGAAGGGAAGCGTGGATCGAGCATGTTTACCACTCTCATATCTGTTTGTCCCCAGCCACTCGAATTAGCATAATCCTTGTAATTGGAGTACCACTTTACATAGTTGTCACCTTTGGGAGCGAAATCGTATGTGATCCCTTTATTGGCATAATTGAGAACCTGTGCCCAGTCAACAGCGTCGTTTTCAGCCTTGTTGCGTGGCGAATATGACATAAGCATTGCAGCAATCGTATTTGCGAGCTGGCCTATTTCAACATTAGTGTATGCCATTCCCGGAATCCATTCAGTAGGGAGGTCAAATGTCGAGCTACTGCAGATTGCGATACATTTATCTAGACTTACAAGAGCTGAATCGATAAAATCGGTATAAGGTGATGTGGGAATATTTGGCGTAATTTCGGTATACTCAGTTACGATAAACGCCTTGTCGAAAACAAGACCTATATAACCAAGGCATAGTCCCTGTGCCAGCCTTGCTACTGCTTCAACCATCTTTGTTTCGTCAACATCGCCTGTTTGAATTACCATACCTTCCTTAACTATTTTGGTAAGTACGTCATTTGAATATGACAAAGTAGAATAAAGACCGGCATAGTAGACTTCCGTCGTTTTTGCATCGGCATAGGCTGGAGTATTATCAAAGGTAACACGGGGTTCGTTGCTGAACCAGCGCATATTTGCGTTACCCCATGAGCAAGTTCCGGCATCGGCAGCCACCCACATCATAAGTGCAGGACCGTCAAAGTTCTGGGTTGTGAGGAACCAGGAGTTTATAAGACCTCCTGCAACACCCCTGACGTCTGAAGGATTTGAAAAGGCCGTCTTGAAATCAGGGTCATTTTCATTCTTGACATCCAGGCTTTCGCATCCTGCCAGCAGAACTGAAATGACTACTGAAAAGAGTATTAAATATTTATATGTTTTCATAGTATCTATAATTAGTCGTTAGAATTTCAATTCAAGCGATACAGAATAGGACCTGTAATTCGGGTATCCCATAAAGTCGTATGAGAAATACTGGGTACCGTTGGTAGTCTGAACTTCAGGATCGTAGCCTGAATAGCTGGACAGTGTATAGAGGTTCTTTCCTATCAGGGCAAGACGAAGGCCTTTAACATATCCCTTTGCGAATCCTTTAAGCTGATCTGCTGTCATGGAATATGAAAGAGAAAGTTCTCTCAGCTTAAGATAGCTGCCATCCTCAACCCAGAAGCTGTTCTGTGTATTCACATCATAGAAGACTTTGTAATAAGAAATGGTCTTCTTGAGGTAATCCGGTTTCCCGTACTGGTCCATCATGCCATGCCTGTCGTCGCGGGTGAGCCACTGGGCTGACTTGTTATAAATATCTCCGCCATTCTTCCATTCAATAAGTGCATAAAGACCGATACCTTTATAATTAAGGTTGTTGGTCATCGCAATTTTGAATTTCGGATTGGAATCACCGATCTTGCCATACCAAAGGTTTCCGTTCTCATCTAGTTTCTTAATGGGAGCCTCAGATGATGTACCTTCTGTACCCTTGACAATAACATAACCATCGCTGTTTATTGTATAGTTATTTATATTGTCACTGGTAGCAAGCTGAAGTTCGAGTTCGTCGAGCGATTGCAGAAACTTATAACCATACATAGCGCCAAATGTTTCGCCTTCGCGGATATAGAATGCTTTGTCGGCTTCCTGTCCCTGTGGTCCTGTCTGGAAAGGAGGAACATCAAGCTGGGTAATCTTTGTTCTCACCCTGTCGAATGTGAAGCCGATATTATAGGTCAGGTTCTTTTTGCGGGCTACCTGGACATTAAGAGTCGATTCCCATACTTTTGAATTCAGGCTACCAGCGTTGCGCACCTGGTATGACCATCCACCCAAATGAACAGCAAGTGGAACGGCAAGTATCTGATCGGTAGTATTTATTTCTGACCGAACAAGTTCAAAGCTGAATCTGTGCAGGAATTCAATATTCAATCCGAATTCAAGTTCTTTTGACAGTGAAGGTTTCAGTAATGAGTTTCCTGCCTGGTATTTTGATGAAGTTATCCCGTTTGAAATGGGTACAATTTCATACTGATCGGAGAATCCAGGTCTCTGGCCGGCAGTACCAAAAGCAGCACGAAGTTTCAGTTCCTGGATTCCGGGGATCTTAATATCCTCAGTGATCCTGTATGCTCCGGATACCCTGTAGTAAGGATTCCATCTTGCATCGGTACCGAAAAGCGATGAACCGTCATAACGGACCATACCATCGAATATATATTTGTCTTTATAATCAACGTACAGGATTCCAAAATAGTTCTTTGCAAGAACGGCATCTTTATAGCTGGTTGAAGAAATAGTCCCTGCTATAGCATCCATTGTAGGAACACCGGCAAGTCCAAAGTCCTGACCTGATGTTGCATCGCTGTCGTAGGTAAGCTTTTCAAACAGGTAGCTGATTTTTGCCCTTGTATTGAAATTGCCGAATTTCTTCTGGAAGTTGGCTGTTATCTGGGCATTCCTGGAAAAGAGGACAGAGTTGCTTATATAAAGTGATCCTTTTGAATAAACAGGATTGGTACCTGAACGTGTATAGGTATCATAAGGATTGTAGGAGGTATAATCAGTGGTTGAATATTCAAATGCATACTTTGCTTCGAAATTCAGATAGGAGGTCAGATTATATTTTGCATTATATGTCCCCAGTATCCTGTTCCTGACTGTGTTATCTTCTTGTTTCCATAGGTTGTAGATTGGATTCTCCTGTTCAGACTGCCATACATTGGCAATGAAATTAAAAGGTTGTCCGTCGGGGTTGGAAAATTTAAAATTTACATCCGGTTCAAAAAGGAGCACATTGAAGAAAACACCTCCGTTTGATTTATTATCACCTCCCGGGTCTTGTGTTGCAGACTTGACATATAGGTTACTTGCTGATACTGACAACTTTGAAGATATCTTATGGTCGACGTTCAACCTGAAGCTGTTTCTTTTATAGCCGCTTGTTTCGACAAGAAGACCTGACTGAACATTATTCTCAAATGATACGAGGAAGTTTGTTTTTCCAAGGTTTGAACCTACAGATACATAATTCGTAAAGAAGTTATTACCGGCAAAAACATCACCTTCATGATCATATACTTTGGCATATTCATTATCCATATACTGGTCGTTTTCCTGCCTTCTTGCACCTGAGATACCTGTTTCAGTGCCATTATAGCCTGTAGGATATGTTACACCCAGGTACTTTGTATATGAATAAACAGTCTGATCAAGAACATAAGCATGGTGTGTTGCAAGGTCGTATTTTTTTGCAAGCTGGTTCATACCGAATTCATTCCTGATTATAACCTCCGTTTTACCTTCAGCGAGAGAATTACCACGACGTGTTGTTACAGCGATAACACCGTTACCGGCGCGTGATCCGTAGAGTGCTGAAGCAGAAGCTCCTTTTACGACTTCTATTGATTCGATATCATCGACGTTAATATCGCCAAGTGTACCTTCCATTATTGCACCATCGAGGATTATAAGTGGAGCCTGTGAGCCTGTTATCTGTGTTGCACCACGGACAAGTATTGATGCAGCGCCTCCGGGTTCTCCGGTGGAATTAACAACTGTAAGTCCGGCAACCTTACCCTGAAGGGCAGAAGATGCTGAGTTGGCAAATACCTCCTTGATTTTATCTTCCGATACTTTCTCAACGGATACTGCCATTTTTTTCTTTGGTGTGCCTGCAGCAACACCTGTAACAATAACCTCGTCAAGATTCATGAGGTCCTGCTCGAGGGCCGCATCAATAACATTCTTATCGCCAATAGATACTTCCTGGGTCTTCATTCCTACAAATGTGAAGATCAGGGTTTTTGCATTAGCAGGCACATTGAGGGTATACTTACCATTGATATCCGTATAGGCGCCAAGAGTGGTACCCGGGACAGTAACGGATACTCCGGGAAGGGCTCCTTCCCCCTCCACGGCTGAGGTAACTGTACCTGTAATGACTTTTGTCTGTGCCAGCAGTGTTGTTCCTGCAAACACAAACAAAGCAATCAGTAGAAATAGTTTCTTCATACGATTTGTTTTAGGGTTTAAAATATGTAATATGGTTTATAGCCAATACACAAATTTAATTAATTTCTATACCTTATCCGACGAAAATTTTAATAATTTAGAATATTTGAACTAGCTTTAATTGAGGTAAAATTTCGAAATATCTGTTATAGTTGATATTGGCAGGGTTTTTGATATATTTGATCTTTATCTTAGAGGAAGGATTGATCTAGTTATAACTTAATAAATGCAATGATGAGATATCATTTAAAAAAAATATCACTTGCAGTAATCCTGACGGTGATCTTTTCGGGACTTAATGCACAACCCGATACGTTAAAAAATCGACCTAACCTCCTTCTGCCGAAGTTTACAAAGAGCATTGTAAAGATGAAATCTGGAGAAAGGAAGGTTGCTATCCTTAATTATAACCTGGTTGACCAGGAGATGGTTTTCATGCAAAAAGACAAGTACTGGGTATTAAATGATCCTCAATTAGTTGACACGGTATATATGGCAAACAGGGTATTTGTTCCTTTCGAAAAAGGTTTTTATGAGTTGGCAGTCTCAGCTCCCTCAATGCTGTTTATACAACATAAGTCGTATACTGAAGAACTTGGCATGCCCACAGGCTATGGAGCCAGGTCGCAAACTACTGCACCTTCATATGTAAAAACTATCTATGGTGGGAATGGTGCAATCAACCTTGAAATTCCTGCAAACTATAAAATTGTGGACGATACCGAATACTGGATCCGCTTGGCTGGTTCAATGCAGGGCTTTAAAAACAAACGTCAGTTCCTGAAAATTTTCCCTGAAAAGGAAAAAGAGCTCAGCCAGTTCATTTCTAAGAATATGATCGATTTTACTAATGCCGAAAACGTTAAGAAGCTTGTGCTTTATTGCAACGAGATTTACTGATCTATAATTTACTATTTTTAAGAGAGGGTGTCTCAAAAGGGCACCCTCTTCTTTTTAAATGAGTATCGGGAATTAATAATAATTTAAACAACTATTTAAAAGATTCCTCGCTAACGCTCGGAATGACAGGTGAATACGTGTGTATAGGTGGCAGGAAGTGGCGATTCGACCTGAGTTCATTATTTTTAGGTGATACTTGATGAATCGCCACTTCCTGCCACACCTGACCATAGATACAGTGTCATCCCTGAAGCGATAGCGAGGGATCCCCTAAAACGGTACTGCATTTCTTTTTGCTCGTTCAAAAAGAAACGAACCAAAGAGCCTATACCCAGAAAGGGCACTACTCCTTATAAGCAGATACAGGTGAAAGGATTGATGAATCGCCAATATGTTTACCCCTGTTAAAAAAATTTAAGTAGCGATGGATTACAAAGGACACTGGTGAAGGAGAGTATCTGGTTTATACGGATGAATGCCTGGAGTCTTCTGATTCATCCTTGCCTGGATGTGAATAAAAATAGTAAAGGCTGCCCGGGGGCAGCCTTCACTTTTAATATCAAACCTGGAAACAAGTTCCTTCTGATGTATTACGGTCTTGGACCCTGGTAAGCCCATACTTCTGTCATAGTGCTCCTGATGTATGGAGCTGTGGTGATAACACTTGGCTGAAGCATGTAATACTGAATGGTGATATCCCTTGTTACAGGATCAACGGTATTTGCATAAGCTGCATTAATCTGGCCTGCGCGTGTGTTTGAAACAACGCCCCAGTAGTTGGATACCGAATTAGGTTTGTTGGCAACAGGGTCAAATCCCATATTCAGTCCAAATGAACCATAGTAGCTCAAACTACCACCACTGGATATCGGGTAATAATAACCACCGATGGTTTCATCATAAACAGCGCAGGATGTACCGCCTGTAGTGATCATCTCAACTGTATGAGGATACCAGCCAGACAAAGTACCATTAGCTGCATCGACCATTGTACCTGTTACTTCATAAATACCATCCCACTGGTTCCTTGAAAGTACACGGATGTACTTTACACCAAAGTTACCGCTTACCGTCACGCCATTGTCAGCGCTTACGATCTTCACAGGAAGAAGGTAGAAAAGGTCAACGATATTCGGGACCTGGGTAGGATTGATAGTGAAAGTCCAGTCAGCTTCAAGCTGCCCTGCTGGAATAGTAACCTCATAAGAGTCTACACTAATACCTGCTGCGGGAATCTGTAAAGCTGAAGTTCCATACTCGGTATTATAAGCAGCTACAAGGCTGTTATCAATTGCAAGGGTAACCTTTGTAGGTTTGCTGAGCGGCTTTGCAACAGCTACACCGACCCTCAGAGTGAAATCCCTGGTAACTGTCGGATCGAGAATTTCGCGTGTTACGGTACCTGTGGCAGCATTTGGTGCTTCAGAAAGCTCTGCAATCGGAGGTGTACTTGAGAAAGCTCCCATGAAATCTTCACGGTCGTTAAGACACGATGTAAGAGAGAGTGCCACAAAGACCAGCAACGAAATTATTGTAATGTTTATTTTTTTCATTGGTCAGAGTATTTTAATAGTTGTAATCAATTGTCGTTGGTGCATTATCCCAGAATACTCTTGCATCGAAAGGATATGCTGAAGTAATGAACTCAATGCCCTGTAAATCGACTGCTGCCTGAACATTTGTCTTATTAAGGGTGAACTCTTCATTAGGATAAGGCATAAGCCTTGGTATCTGTCTCCTGATATAGTTCCCTATATAGGTAAGCATCTCATAATTCGGATCGTTAACAGGATCAATGACAACTCCAGCGTGTTTGGGGTTTGGATATCCTGTTCTGCGATAATCATTGTACGATTCGAACATATTGACAAAGTAGTTGGCAATATATTTCTGCGTAATGATCTTGGATACTTTTTCAGCCAGGGTTGCACCTGCCGCAAAATCAACAGTTGTCTGGGTGTAATAATCGCTGATGGTTAATGCGGTGGTTATTTTGGAATCATTCATTGATTTGGTTATACCAGCCCTGTACTGAATAATATCATCACCAGACACTCCGGTAAGGATACCTCTTGCGAGTGCTTCAGCTCTAAGGAAGCAGGCTTCAGAAAAGAGGAATACCTTCTGAGGATCTGTAGCACCGGTAGTTGCGGTTCCGTTGCTTCCGGCAACAGCATTTGCAGCTATCGGGATCCATGAGTAGTTGCCAACCTTTGTTGTATTAGGCTGAGCAATAAGGTCTCCGTCAGTTCCGAATTTCATTGAGGTAAGTGCTCCACCTGCGCTTGCTCCCGGGAAGAAATACTGGGTTAACCTTGGGTCAGCCAGGATATTAAGCTTCCTGTGGAGGTATGCGTTCAGACAGTACTGTGTGTTAGCATCCTGTACCACGCCGGCATATGTTTTGCCGAATGTATTCCAGAGAGGCATTGTTTTTCCTGATGATGCTGTATAGCCAGGGTTGACTGTAACGTCAGCGGTGATGAAACCGCGTGATGCTGTTGTTGCCATTAAAGCCTGAAGGTCAGCGGCTGATTTAATGCTGGTCTGTCTCATTACGAGTCTCAGCTTAAGGGTGTTTGCAAACTGCATCCACTTGGTGAAGTTGCCACCGTATATTACATCCACAGTATTTTTGAATGAATAATCAGCACTTGAAGCTGCGTAGGAAGCATTTACTTTCCTGTAGAATACATTGATAGCTGTATCAAGTCTAACGATCAGGTCAGCGTAGATAGCTGCGTCATCGTCATACTTCGGGTTAAGAGTAAGACCCGGGTTGCAGGCTTCAGTATAAGGCACATCGCCATAAAGGTCAACAAGTCTTGAATAATACCATGCATCAACCACATTGGTTATAGCAGGGTAAACCAGGTTTGTACCGCTGTTGGTACGAATAAACCTTGTGTCAGTCAAAACACCAGGATAATAACCGTTGAATGGGCCAGGATAAAAAGCTGTGGTAACTTCATATTTTTTTGTAGTATACCATCCTGACCAGCCGCCGGCATGAGCCCAGTAGCCCATCCATGCACCCACTGTTGTGGTAAAATCCGGGACCTGAGATGCCCATGTCGTAAGGACTCCGGCAAGAACCAGGTCGGGAGTTGCAGATGTAGCATCGTTCGGGTTTTGATTTACATCAAGCCAATTCTCACAACTTGTGAACCCGACAGCTGCTATAGTAACTAAAACTATAATAAACTTTTTCATAATCTTTCCTTGTATTTATAAATTAAAATTAGAAAGTAAGAGTAAGGTTAAACCCGTACGATCTGGTTGCAGGAGTCTGGCTGCTGGTAGAATATCCTACAGCGTTTCCGTTGTCAGAGTTGAATTCAGGGTCGGTATAGATGTTATTATCCGGCAGGAACATGAAAAGGTTCCTTCCAACAAAACCTATCCTTATGCCTTTAACATTCTTCTGTAAGAAGCCAAGAGAAGACATCGGAACATCATAAGAGAGTGAAAGTTCACGGATTTTCCAAACATCAGCGCTGTTTACGGCATAGTTGCTTAGCGATCTCATAGTGCCGGTCCAGTAGTTAACACTACCTTCCTGAACAGTAATGTTTGTGTTCTCAACATAAACAGGATCAGCAGCAGTACCTGTATTTATAACAGAGTTCGGGAATACGAATCTTTCACGGCCGTTGGAAGCTGAAAGTGATCCGATACCTGTAAAGAGCAGGTCATAATAGAGGTCTGTACGGAATACTGCACCACCCCTGTAATCAGCACTTCCTGCGAAGGTGAATCCTTTCCACTTGAGTGAGGTCTGAATACCAATCAGGTGTTTCGGAGTTGTCTGGCCGGTCATATAAGTTAGAGGGTCAATCGAAGGCATACCTGTTTTTGCATCTACTATTACCCTACCCTGAGGATCTGTGTAGAATTGAGTTGCTTTATTCATTGGATAAGGCTGTCCAACAATTGCGTATGTTGCTCCACCAAGAGAAATTTCAGTAAGCTCGCCGGCAAGTGAAAGAACCTCGCTGTACCAGTATGCATAGTTGAAATTGAGTTCCCATAACCAGTTGCTGTTGGAAACCGGAATAGTCTTGAATTCAGCTTCAAAGCCCCTGTTAAGCATTTCCCCTGAATTGATCTTTGATGTAGTATAACCTGATGCCCTCGATACATCCATAGGTACAGTCTGGTTAGTGGTATTGGTCTGATAGAATGTTAATGTTGTATTGATACGGTTGTTCAGGAAACTCAGGTCGAGACCAACTTCCTTAGAAAGGGTGAATTCAGGTTTCAGGAACCTGTAGTTGAGTGCATCGCTGGTGGTGTATGCAGAAAGGCTTCCGAACGGGAAGTTTGAAGCTGTTCCGAATACATTCTCAAGCTGATAGTTGTTGATGTTAATAGATCCCACCTTAGAAATACCACCCCTGATCTTGAAGTAGTTGAGAATGTCATTTTTCATTCCCGGTATTATCTCGGTAAGGATAACTGATGCATCGACAGCAGGATAGAAGAATGACCACTGTGATTTGTCGAGCAGCGAGTTCCAGTCATTTCTGCCTGATCCGTGAAGGTAAACCATGTTCTTATAACCGAGGGTAAGGTCACCGAATACACCCATCGACCTCTGCTTGCTCCATGATTCTGAACCTCCAAGTTCACCGACGCGGTTCTTAACATTGAAGAAGTTGTCGATTTCAAGGGTAGCTGCTGATAGTGCAGTTGAATATGAATAACTGTCACGTGTTGTAAGACCAGCTACTGCCCTGACTGAAAAATCGGAGATCTTCTTGTCTGCGGTAAGAAGGAAGTCATTTGTCCATCTCCAGCCAAAGCCCATACCGTCACTCATAGAAGAAGGTCTTTTTGCCTTACTAACTGATCGGCCATAGTCGGTGTACATCTGAAGTCCGTATGGACTGTAGGTCACTGCGTAAGTGTCGTACTCATAACTGTTGTTGTTAGGAGCAAATGCGGTTCTAACGTCTAAATCGAGCCACTTGGTGATCTTCTGACGAAGGTCGAGGACACCAGTAAGATAATCATTTCTTCCTTTGTATCTGATCCTGTCAAGCTCTTCATATGGATTTGGGTAATATGCATTATAATAATGGTCAACGTCAGCCCAGTTGGTTTTCCTTGAACCGTCAGCATTATAATATACACCGCTCCAGTCAGAAAAATCTGTGAGAGGAATATGCATCGGTGTGTTCATAACGTTCCAGTAAACACCTGAATTTGAGGTATTCTGGGTACGAACAGTATAGTTAAGGTTGAAAGTTGCGGTGAAGCCTTTGTAGGATTTGGTACCGTTGATACGGAATACATCACGGCGAGCTTCATCACCGGGAACAACACCATTTATCTTAACATCCTGAATAGCAAGGAATATAGAACCTGTTTCATTTCCTGAAGAATATGAAAGGTCGTTCTGGAATGTTAAACCGGTATCCCAGAAATTATATTTTTCCTTTGGTTTTGCTGAATAAGAAGTAACAAGGCTGTCTCCGTTTTCATCAAGAAGGCCGATCCTTATAGGGTTGCCGTCGAATTCAGGGCCCCAGCACTGGTTCTCAAAATATTCATATATAGGGTTGCCATAAACGTCTGCTGATGATCCTGAGCCGAATCTCTCCTGCATTTCGGGGAAATAGGCAACTTTATCGAATGTCATTGTTGAGCTGAAGACGATGTCTGTCCTGTCCTTTGAACCTGTCTTGGTATTAACAACGATAACACCGTTTGATGCTTCTGAGCCATAAAGAGCTGCAGCGTTTGCACCTTTGAGCACGTTCATGCTCTCAATATCGTTGGGGTTAAGTGTTGACAGATAAGCAAGGTTAACCGGAACTCCGTCGAGTACGAGGAGAGCCTGGTTGTTACCGGTGAATGAACGGTTACCTCTCAAAACCACCCTGACGTCGGGGTTAACCCCAGCGTTGATGGTGTTGATCTGGAGACCGGCAACTTTACCGGAAAGAGCAGAAGCAGCGTTGGTAGCTTTTGCCTGTGTGATCAGTTCAGACTCAATCTTTGTAATTGAGGAGCCAATCTCTGCAGCATTACGCTTGATACCGAATGCAGATACAACGACCTCATTCAAGCCAAGCATTTCAGATTCCAGAGTAGCATTGATCACCGACCTGCCGGCAATCTCAACTTCCTGTTTTTTCATCCCGATATAGGAGAAAACAAGTGTTGTTGCGTTCTGCGGTACCTCGAGTGAATATTTTCCGTTTAAGTCAGTTGTAGTTCCTAGGGTTGTCCCTTTAACCTGAACAGTAACTCCAGGTATTGGGCCTTCCCCTTCAACTGCGGAGGTAATGGTACCCGTAATGACCTTTGTCTGTGCCAACAGGGTTGTCACGCCTGCAAACACAAACAAAACAATCAGTAGAAATAGTTTCTTCATACGAATTAGTTTTAGGTTTTAAGTTAACCTGCCAAAGATACCGGTTTTTTTAAAAAAACAAAATATCAGGTATTTTTTTTTCAATCCGACTATAAGCCAGCCTCAGGAAAGGTTTTTGTGCAGGATATCCTGATCAAAATAAGGCAAATAAATAATACATAACCAGAATCTAAATTTTTATTAAAATTATTTAGGAGATTGACTCTTTTACAATTGAAAAGATCATTCAAAATCCTTTTGACTTTTAATTGATTTTATTGATTCCAAGTGTCAGGAACCTTTAACAATTCCTGGCTGATTCTCCTTTTAATGTGTATCGGGGATTAATAATGATTTAAAACATTTAATTAACAGATTCCTCGTACTGATGCCCTGGATTAACATTATATGGGAATGACTTTTAATCCTTTTAAGGATTCTGTAATCATTTGAAAAGAGGGTGTCTCAAAAGGGCACCTTCTTCTTTTGTGGGATATTGTTCATTTCTTTTGCTCCTCCAAAAGAAACGAACCAAAGAAAAAGAGGCCGGAAAAGACAACCGTGTCTGTTTTTCGCCATTTGCGCTAAGCCACTTCCCGCTCCAAAAAACAGTACACGGTTCGCACCTTTTCCGGTTTGCCACCGCACAGATAGACCTCTAAGTTGTTGATAACTAATAAAAAGAAGGGGCCATCTCAAATCAAAAGAGACGGCCCCTCTAAAACCTCAATAAGTCTTCTGGTGCATGATTAAGTTTACTTCTTCTTCCTGAGCTCTTCTGCTGCAATACATAGTTCTTCATATACCTTTTCTCCAACAGCCCTGATGAGAGGCTCCCTGAGAAATTCATATACATAAACCCCATCCTTGAATCCCTTTCTCCTGGCTCCTGAACAAATGGGGATCTCCTGGTAATTAACGGCAAGAAAATCGGAGAATTTCTTAATCCTGACAGGAAATAAATGACATGACAAAGGTTTCTGAAATGCAATTTTTCCTTCAGTCCAGGCTTTCTCGATAGCGCATATTAATATGCCTTCCTCGAATATAGTATATGCACACTCGGCGTTTCCGATGAGTGGTGTAACATTATCATTTTCAAAATCGACTATGCTTTTACCCTGAGCCTCTATTGCCTGAAGCCCTTCTGGCCTCAGGTATTCCTTAACGACCGGCCAGATATCCTCAAGCACTTTTATCTCATCAACTGCAAGTGGCGCTCCCGAGTCGCCATCCCTGCAACAACCTCCATGACAATCATGAAGGTCGCAAATGAACTTTTTTTCAAGAATGTCGAGACTGAAAATAATGTTGTCTATCCGGAGCATTATACAAGCACTTTCCCGGTCATTTCAGCCGGAACAGGTATTCCCATTATTGTGAGCAATGTAGGAGCCACGTCGGCAAGGATACCCTCCTTTATAGTCTTATAATCATCACTTACAAGAATACATGGAACAGGATTCAGGGAGTGTGCTGTGTTGGGTGAACCGTCAGCATTGACAGCATTATCTGCATTACCATGGTCGGCAATGATCATCACATCATAACCGTTTGCCCTGGCAGCGCTTACAACCGCCCCTGCACATTCATCAACCGTTGCCACAGCCTTCATAATAGCCTCATAAACACCGGTATGTCCAACCATATCGCCATTGGCAAAATTCAGGCAGATGAAATCAAATTTCCCGGTATTTATCGCTTTAATGGCTTCATCTTTTACCTGGTATGCACTCATCTCAGGCTGAAGATCGTATGTTGCCACTTTTGGTGAAGGTACAAGTATCCTCTCTTCATTTGTGAATGTTTCTTCCCTTCCCCCTGAGAAAAAGAAAGTAACGTGAGCATACTTTTCTGTCTCAGCTATCCTGAGCTGGCTTTTCCCGTTTGATGCAAGCACCTGGCCAATGGTATTGTCAGCATTTTCCTTAGGATAGATTATATGGAGTCCCTTAAATGTTGCATCATAAGGGGTCATAGTACAGTAGTGCAAAGGCATGGTTTTCATGCCGAACTCAGGCATATCCTTCTGTGTAAGGACAATAGTCAGCTCTTTGGCCCTGTCGTTCCTGAAATTGAAGAATACCACAACGTCGCCTTCTTTCAGCTTTCCGACCGGATTTCCGTTACCATCGACAATGACTATTGGTTTCATGAACTCATCGGTAATGCCTGCATCGTACGATTTCTGCATGGCATCTATAATATCTGTTGTTTTTGTTCCGACACCATTTACAATCAGTTCATATCCTTCTTTAATCCTTTCCCATCTCTTATCGCGGTCCATCGCATAATACCTTCCAATAAATGAAGCCACCATGCCATTTGATTTTTTAAGATGATCCAGAAGATTTCTCATATAACCTTTTCCGCTGCGGGGATCAGTATCGCGTCCGTCACCAAAGCCATGAATAAAAACATTTTTAAGCCCGTAGTCCATTGTCATATCACACAGGGAATAGAGATGCTTGTCGAGTGAATGAACACCACCGTCGGACATAAGACCGAAGAAATGAACCTGCTTTTTATTATCCCTGGCATAGGTAAAAGCGTCGACCAGTACCTTATTCTTTTTAATATCGCCGGTCTTGCATTCCATATTTATCTTCACCAGGTCCTGGTAAATTATTCTTCCTGCACCAATGTTGAGGTGTCCCACTTCAGAGTTTCCCATCTGGCCTTCAGGCAGGCCAACATCCTCGCCGCAGGCAAAGAGACGGGAATTCGGGAATTCTTTTTTAAGCTTTGTAAGGTTTGGAGTAGGAACCGAACTTATTACATCCGACTTTGATCCGTCGCCGAGTCCCCATCCATCGAGTATCATTAATAATGTCTTCCTGTTTTTCATTTTAATCGTTTCAATATATCTAATATAACACCAGTTATCTGATGATGTTCATCAGAAAGCAGGTGGCAAATTTATAGAAAAAATCATTCCGGGTGGCCGGAGCGAAATAAATTACCTTCCGGTTATAACCAGTTTCCTTGAGCCAAGGTCGGTTCCTCCCTGTGAAATACGGATAAGATAGATCCCCTGGTTCAGGTTAAGGTCGTCGATGGTGAAGAAAGTTCTGTCCGTACCGGTTTTAAATTCCGAGACTATACTACCCTGGAGATCATAAATCCTGATATCAGTATTGCCTGTCAATGGTTTACCAAAATTTATTGTTAATTTATTAACAGCAGGATTAGGATAAAGTGCAAAATGGAGCTTCCCTGCTACAGGTGTATCATTAATCCCGGTTCCAATGTCGATATTTGGCACTGATGCAGCCTGGTAAACTTCTCTGGTAACATTATTCTGAAGAAATGCAATTACTTCAATTTTCGAATTGTCCTTAATATTTTCAATCATCCATGACTGATCAGGAATTACAACAGAATCACCATTAAGCCAGACCTTTTTCAAATCTTTACCACCGGCATCGGGGATCATTTTCCTGAAAACATTCCTGAACGAATTATCTCCGTTTGCAGCTGTGGCGTCATTATTTTCCTTTTCGACAACCGCAATGAAAAGGGTTAGATTCTTTACAGATCTATCACTGCGGGCTTTCACAACTGCATCGACTGTAAGCACTCCTTCGGTGGCTACTGCTTTTAAATTTATATCGAAAGGTGCATTGATAAGGCTTCGGCGGGCAACCTCATTACTGTCGAGGAAGGCAAGGCTGGTACTGAAATCGTAACGGCTGGCGTAATTGGCAAAATCGCTGCCCCCGTCGATAAAGGAATAAGGTGTTCTTGAGAGCCCGTAATATAATATCCTGGCACTTGCTTCCCCGCTGTTGGCATCATAATATGAATCTCTGCCGGGGAAATTTGTATGATACTGTATATAAGCGACATCCTGGGGATTTCCACCTGCAATGGTATCGGCCAGGGAGTTAGTATTACTGCTTGCAGAACTCGAAAGGTTGGTAAAATGTTCTATAAGTACCTTCCTGGTCTGGGATCCGATAAAGATATTATCGAAAGCAAGACCGTCCCTCAGCGTACTGCCGTCAGAGCCATAGGCGATCCTGAAGGTTACATCTGTCTTTCCTTCCAGTCCTTCAAGTTTGTGCTTCACACTATTATACTGAGTTTCGAGGGTGTCGGAAGTCCATCCCATCTCACCTCCGCCGGGACGACCTTTTATCAGCGCAGAATTAAACCAGTTTATCCCATCGCTGAGGGAGCCTGCATATTCCCAGGAGCCGGTGCTGCCTATTTTATACTGCAAAACGGCACCCTGGTGATTCCTGTCGAGGCGCTTCCACATATCGATGGAAATCATCGGTCTTTTTATTTTTGTAAAATCGAAGCAGGGAGAAATGACAGAAGAGGCTTCTGCCAGCACAGTATCTGACGGAAGATTGGTATACCATGCATTGATGCCCGACGCCGCGCCTTTAATGACAGACTTGTCAGGTGTACCAAAGCTCCAGTTATTCACTGATTCATATCCCTGTATCCAATCGCCATGGCCAGTCTCAAAATTTTCTGAATAGTCTTTATCAAGACTAACTGTCGGCCTGATAAATACAGTCTTTGATTCAGAATCGTCACACCCTGTATACGCGGTTGTCACAGTATAAAATACCGATATCGCTCCTATTCCGGGTTGCGGATAAACAGGATTCTCAAGCCTACTGATCGAATCTCCATTATTGATGTTCCACCGCCTTGTCTTGATCGTAACATTCGGATCGACAGTTGTTGCATCATAGAAATAGATTGAAGAACCTTTATGGTAACAATCCTTTTCCCAGGTGAAATCAGCAATCGGTTTAACACCCAGGTCGATTGTCTCTTCTCTTTTCACAGAGCAGCCATTAACTGTTGTTGCCGTGAGTATAATCTTTTTTGGTCCGCCTGTTTTAAAGAGGTATGAAGCATTCTTTTTATCATCCTGTGTAGTGACTCCTCCTTCGGTGAATATCCATTGCCAGCTGTTAACAGGGTCAATGCTGGAATTAAAAACGACCATCCTGGTTGAATCGGAATTGATGTCGAGGATACATGAATCCTTGGCGGCAAATGAAACAACAGGAGCCGGGTTGATCCTGATCGGCACAACTGCAGAATCAGCACAATGGGCTTTCGCTACCTTGTAAGTGACAATAGCATTTCCACTGAGGCCTCCTAAAATCAGTTTGCTGCCAAGGACAGGGCCGGTGGTGAAGATCCCGTCCTTGGGAGAAAAATAAAGCTGGAAGGGTGCAGAATCGTTACAAAAGGCAGTGTCGGCCTTCAGGTTATCGATTGATACCTCTCCTATATGCTCTATATCAAAATTGCTATAAGCTTTGTATTCCGGATCACCAATAAAATAAGAATATCTAAGTGTATAATTTTCATTGCCCAGCAAATCTGGATTAAAAGTCGCAGAAGTATTACTGATCTTAGTTACATTATAAGTTTTGCCTTTGGAATCAGTTAAAACGAATTTGCAGGAGTCAATAGATGCCGGAAGGTTCAGGATAGTGACTGATTCTAATCCATGGTCATCACAATAAAATGGATCCACACCTGAAATTGTTGCAACCACTGCATTTATTGTAACATATTTAAAAGCAGTCTGGGTACACTGTATTGAATCATATTGTATCTGATGTATATAAGAAAGTGTATAAGGAGTGGCTCTGACAGTCAGTGCTGAAGGATAAAAGTACTTTCCGCTGACACTTTGTCCAGGTCCTGAGAATACACCATCAGTATAATTTGCTTTCAACAGCTGCTGCGGATCAGTTATGCTGAAATTATTCTGAAGGGGAGCTGTAAAAATAGCAAGAGAATCGCTGGAGGCAATAGGTCCTGCAGTTCCAAGTTTATTCTTAGGTACGACTTTAAAAATTATTGCATTACCCAGGTCTGATTCCTTCAGGGTGTATTTTGAATAGCCCTGGCTTGCATTATATGTTCCCGTTCCAACAAGCACACCATTACTATACCAGTAATATTCGGAGTCTTTTTCTTTATACTTGTTCGTGTAGAGGTACCGGCCTTTTAAAATATTATCCTTCACCCGGGTGCCATCGATACAGATCTGTGTAGCTGTCGGAGTTCCTGCTGACGGGTCCGTAATGGGCCCGTAGGAAGGACTTGAAACCTCTGCACCAATAACCGGGTAGCCGGTTCCTGCAGTAACGGGTGTAACTTTAAATACAAGACTGCTGCCGACATCCTCAACCCCGGGAGTATATGTATTATCATCAGCACCGGCTATCGGTTCAGTACCCCTGTACCACTGGTATAGATGTGTCCCTTCTGACTCCTTAACAGAATCAACATCAACATATTGAAAATTACCGGTAAGCAAGGTTAAAATATTTGTATTTGCCCCGGAGATATAAACATTCTTTGCGTAGGGAGCCGAATTTGCCGGACCAATTGCAGTGCTTGTCTTAATATTACCAACCTGGATACCGGTTGCAGCCCGTGGAGTTGCACTGAATTTGAAATACCTGCCCTGATCTGCCAGGGTAATCTGATATGATATGCCTGTACCGGATGGTGCAGGTATATTCTGATAAGTACCACTAATAGTGTTACATACCGACCATTGATATAAAGATCCTGATTCAGCATCGCCTTCATAATCTGAATATACATAGTGCCCGGTCAGAACTCCAAGAACATCGGTAGGTCCTGTGATATTCGAAACTGTAGCTACAGGTTTATGATTTGAAAGTACTTTTGTATATACCGGTGTAATAAATTCTGTTCCCGGTGTAGAACCTGAAGCTGCCCGTGGTGTTACCGAAAAACCTATATAATAGGTTGAATCTGAATCTTTGATTTTATAAGAAGTTCCTGTGGCCAGGTTTATGACTGTCCCCGGTCCGGAAGGGGTGGAAGATCTGTACCACCTGAAAGTTGTTCCGCTTTCTGCGTCTCCATCGGCATCTGAATAACCGTATATCCCATAAAGTGTAAGGCCAGGCCTGGCTTCCCCGGCAATTAAAGCATATGTAACATCAGGATATGAATTTACTATGGTAGTACTGCTTTCGATTGCAGTATCAATTGCGTTACTTCCTGTTCTTTCGAAAGCTACCACAAAAATACCTCTTCCCTCGTCTGCTGGCTGGATGGTATATGTATCATTCGGACCAATTTTAGTGGAATCCTCGTAATACCATTCATAATCCACATGATTACCCGGTTCAGGACTTCCGATCGTATCACCTGTCAGAACCGATCCAACATTGAAATTACCTGTAATCAGGGCACCTGTTATCTGGCCTTTGGCTGCTCCCTGGAAAATTATTGAAAGCAATACCGAAATGCAGAGTGCCCTTATAATTATTATATTTTTTCGTTCATTCATCTGGATTTCTCTAAAATTGGTTCTCAGAATCTGAATTTGAAGAAGCTTATCATCGAGTTGTTCTCATTGTTATTAATACCGGTGGCAATAACGGAATTATCGGTATCAGAGATGACGTCAATGGCAGTCTGTATACCCTGGCTTCCCGAGATCACCTGGTTTCCGTCGGAGATATTTCCCCATTCATCAAGAATAAAGAAGAGCATATCGGAAGAGGCTTCAGGGCCAGATCTTCCGGCAGCAATAAAGAAATTATTCCTGTACCGGGCAATTGCGTTAACTTTCCATGAAACTGTATTGGAATATGGCAGTGGATAATAAACCGTATCCTGGATATTAAAAGGCAAATGGGCAAACCAGGGTTTTTGAAGGTCGGCTCCTGATCCTGTGGTTCCTGCAACAAGATAGCCATCGCTGAGAACCTCAAGGTCTGAGGCATATTCATCTGCTTTGCTGTTAAGTATTACAGGTTCTTTAATGCTTGCTGCTTCATTTATACGTAAAAGGAACACATCGTTTTTCCTCCCTTTATTGGCATGCCTGTCAGTAGTACCTGCAATAATGAAACCGTTATTCCTGTCGGTTTTGAGTGCAGCCGCCCTGTCGTCCCAGGGATAACCCCACTGCAGTGGAGTGCTGTAATCAAGTGTATTAGTGAGAGGTACGAGGAACAGATCGAGATGACCCGCAAGGTTGAAAGCAGAATCTGCCTGACCTACATTTGGTATTTCTCCATCTGTAGTTCCAAGGAGAAGGAAGCCTGAAGATGTCTGTACTATATCTGTACTTGTCTGATTATTATCTTCTTCGACAATGTTTTCCTCAAGAATTGTTCCATCCCCGTCAACTTTTGCAACATAGATGTTGGTTTTGGAGCTTACAGGATCTGTTACCTGGCCTGCACATATTACCGAGCTATCATTGGCAACTATCACCTTTGTACCTTTACCGGACAGGTCGCCGCCAAGAAATTTTTTCCATATCATATTGCCTTCAAAGTCAGTCTTTACAAGGCCGACCCTGGGTACCGATCCTGTGATATGATTGCCGTTCTCCCTGAACACTTCCGTCAGCTGGCCGCAGATATATAAACCGTCATTGCCGGCAGCGATACTATAGCCCATATCATCTCTGACATCGCCATAGAATTTGATATTTTCGATATTCTGGTCATCCTTTTCGCATGAAGAGAGAAGGAAGACAGCAAGAATAACCGGTATAGATATTTTCAGTCTCATTCCCCCTGTTTTCTTTTTGAAGGTTTATAGAATATCTGGGTATAACCGATATTTATGTTCAGGTTATTCAAAATGAAATCGTCATCAATCCAGGAATATTTATTTATCAGCTCCATTGTAGAGTTATCATAGTTTTTGATAACCTGGTTGCTCATACCAAAATTAGACCTTGCTTCAAGACTTATAAAGCCGCCGGGAGTTTTGAATTTGATCCCGGCTCCGGCCTGAAGAAACATATCCATGAAGATCCTTGATCCGCTCCTGTCAAGCTCAGGACCGGATATTACATTATGGTTATTATCATCACTACCTGTAGTTGTTATAACAGCTGTTGATGAAAGATTGAAAACCGGGCCTCCTCCCGCCCTGGCAAAAGCAGTCAGCTTATTACTTATACGGGCAAAGTTCCAGGTTATAGTCAATGGCATCTCAATACGTTGCATCGTTTCAGAGTAATCTGCAATATACCCTTGAAAACTCTCTGTATTCCTGAACTTCGATTGAAGGAAACCTATCTCCAGGTTTGCTTCAAATTTTGGATTTACAGGTACTTTTATTTCAAATGACCCGAACATATTCAACAGTTCACTGCTATACGACCTGTCCCCTGGTTCGGGTGCCACAGAATGATCATCTATGTTTGTCAGGAATGGGATATTTGTTCCAAGGTGAATTGTAAGGTGAGCCAGCTGTCTGACTTTGAAATTTTTGTAAAGTGATACAAATGAAGGATGGTCTGTTTCGCTGATCTGGTACTCCGGGTACTTTTTCAGGAATGCAAGCATCGTTGAATCGGCCTGATCAAGTTTATCCTCAAGAAGGTACGACTGAATTAGTATCTTATAAGCGGCAAGTTCCTCTTCCCGCTTGAAGCCCGATTTCATGCATTGCCTCAGGACACCAGGTACTTTTTCCACCTGTCCTCTTGTAAACAGGGTCTGGGCATTTTTTAGGGTTTCCGCGCAACTGCCTGATTCCTGGGCTACAGCTATTACCGGTATCAGGAATATCAGGAGCAGGGACAAAAACAGGGTCCTTGCATGGGTGCCATTCATTCTGCAACATCTTTTATTTGACAACATTTACCTTAATATTGTAATCTTTTACTTGCTCACAAGTTTTTTCCAGGGCTATATCTTTCCCGACATACAGGTTCCATTCATCCTGGGTCAGGTTTCTTGATACAATCGTACAGATGTCATTAGCAAGCAGATCTGCATGTGTAGGCCTGCCAATAATATTCTTCCCTTTTTCATATGTCCCTGAAACTATCATCTGCCCATCAGGACTGAACTGAACTACTATGACAAAGCCGGCATCCTCATCATAGAAAGTAAGAGGCTGCTCGGTCAGGTCGTCAAGATTATTGTAAATCTTGAATGAGTTGTCATGGCTTGCTGTTGCCATCTGGTTCAGTACAGGATTGAATTTGATATCGGTAATGCCTGCCACATGTGCTTTAATGCCGATTTTCTTTTGTCGCGTTGAAACATCCCATAATTCGACATAACCATTCACATCTCCGATAGCAAGGATGTTTTCATCAGGTTTGAACCTTATGGTTTTTATTTCCCTGAGTTCGGTTGGAAGCCTGAAAGAATCGGAAACTGATTCAGGATTCCAGAGTATAACATTCTCCTCCTGGTTAATCCCTGCCAGGTATTTTCCGGTTGAGGAGATATCTATTGAAGTAATCTTCCCTGAACCTGTTGTTATATCCTTACTTGTCCTTGTGGAGAGATCCCACTTCAGGACCTTTCCGTCAAGGGCAGCTGAATAAAGGTATTTACCGTCGTAGGAAAAGATAAGAGATCTTATATTACGGGAATGCCCTGAAAGGGTATATTCCACATTATCTCCCTTAAGTGGTATCATGTGTATAGTTGACTTATCGCTGCCTGCTGCCAGCCATGATGCATCAGGACTAACAGCCAGCACTTCGATAATCTCTGAACCCTGGTAAATTACCTGGTATGTTTGTTTGTTACCTTCCAGCGACCATTTGCGGATCTGGTTATCCGAGCCAGATGTGAAAAACTCATTTTTCCCGGGAACAAATGCAACACTCTTTATACCGTCGTGGCTATAGGTTTTATAGTTTTGATTCCCGAACTGCTGGGCAACATTGTAAAGGCCGTTATAGATATCAGCATCATTCGGCAGTCCTCCGTTTTTCTTATTGAAAAGATATGCCTGGTATGCAAGGAGTGTCTGAAGATCTTTCTGGCCTATTACCTGCAATGATTTTACTGACATTGATTTACCAATGGAAAGCATACGCAGGCGGCGTGCTTCATTCCTTTCTGTGGTAGCGATCTGTTCCTGTCGTTTGGCACGCAGGCTTGCGATAGTTGCCGAGTCTCTCTGTACCATCGCATTCTTTTTCTCATCAAGAGCCACACCTTCGCTGAAAATAGCCCTGTTTTTCTGTCTGTCGGCTTCCTGTCTCTCCTTATCTGCTTCCATCTCGCGCTGGTATGCAAGGTCTGCATTGAAGACGGCGAGAGAACGTTGCCGTTCGGCAAATGCTTTCGCAGAGTCAGCAGCTACCCGCTGATCTTTTTCCATCCGTTCTCTTTCCTGTGCATATTGTGAAGCCTTGTCGGCAGCAACTTTCTGGATAAAGGCAAAAATCATGAAGAGCCCTGAAATTATTGCGGCACCCCCAAGGATCATTGCCACGATCTTTGTCCTCCTGATCTGTCTTCTCTGTAGTCTCTTCTTGCTTTCTTCCTCTTCGAGGTAATCTTTTTCGCTGGTTCTCAGGTAAACCATAGCTCTCTCGAAGGCAGGGTCATATCTCTGTGCCCATGTAAGAGTGGGTTTCTGCTGATCGCGCCAGTTTATTGCAAGCTGCAGATCCGGCGGCCTGAGCAGGCTTGTCTTTCCCTGCTGGTACATTGCCGAAGCCTCTGAAAGCCTGAGGTACATCTGCACCGAGGCGAATTCATTTTCAACCCAGTCCCTGAGCCGGTCCCAGAGCCTCATAAGGCTTTCATGCGACAGGTCAATTATAGTTTCGTCGGAAAGCAGGATATCCTGCCGCGGTGTTATGAATGATCTTGAGGGAATCCTGAATTTTTCAACAACCAGGTAAAGCTCTTCTGATGAGCACTGGATTATGGATTTTATCATTCCAATACTCGAAGGATGCCTGATACCTTTATTATCTGCCCCCTTTTCAGTAATAGTCCTGAACATTTTTTCGCAGATCTCCCTGCCGCGCTGGTCGAGCTCCTCAAAAGCCTCATTGGCATGACGCGACATGGCATCGCTCATTGTTCCAACAGAATCATAATCAGTATGGCTTACAGGTCGTCCCGGTTCTGAAAGCTCCTGCCAGTATGTCCAGGTTCTCATCATTGCATGCTGGAGTACCGGAAGCTGATCTGTACGTTCACCAATGTCATTCAGGATCGTTTCAACGAGCTTCGGATCAATTGTGGCACCAACATATTTAACCGGACCTTCAATTACCTGCCGGTAATTCTCCCTGTCCATATGTGGAACAAGGTAGTTGCTGTTGTTTATTAATTGTGTAAGTCCCTGGTAATGTGAGCATTCTCCGATAAAATCGGATCTCATAGTGATCAGGGTGTAGATATTTGAGTCGGCCCTGCTCACGGCCTTCACTATCTTATTGACAAATTCAGCAGCACGAACACCCCTGCTGTCACCAGCTGTCAATGTTCCATATCTGAAGAGTTCCTCGAACTGGTCGACTACCAGCAGTACATTGCCACCGTCGTGGGAGATATATTTCTGCAGGGTAGAATAAATACCATCTGCCTCAAGGTGCATGTCGAGGAGAATTGAATCTGCTGATGACTTATGTAAACCTCTTCCTATAAGGTTCTCGGCTATTGATTCGGCAAGATTGCCGAAAGGGTCGCTCCCGGGTCTGAATTTTATCACTCTCCAGGGTATGGATCCGCTTAGTCCCTTATCCCTTACCCTTGGAAGAACGCCGCAATATATTAGGGAGGATTTTCCTGTTCCGGAGGCTCCTATGACTGTGACAAAATGATTTGCCATGAGTTTTTCAAGAACTTCATGGCTTTCCCTTTCGCGTCCAAAGAAAAGGTCGCTTTCTTCTTCGGCAAATGGCCGTAAACCAGGGAATGGATTGATTTTCAGGGCCTCATTCATAGATCCCATTTTAATACTTTGAATTATATTTTAATCCCTATTACGAGAATATCATCCACCTGGTCGTTATTGCCCTTCCATGCTGTAAACCTCCTGATGAGCATTTCTTTCTGGACTTCCATTGGCTTATTGCTTATTTCCACCAGAAGCTCATCGAATCTTTTGCTCATGAATTTCTTGTTCTCCGGGCCACCAAACTGATCATGATAGCCGTCAGAAAACAGGTAGAGACAGTCTCCTTCCTTCAGGTCTATTTCATTATTGGTGAACTTCTGAGGCTTCTCACTTTCAAAAACACCTATAGGAAACCTGTCGGCCTTATATTTTATCAGCTGGCGTTCTCTTACAAGACAAAGGGGATTATTTGCCCCGGCATATTCAACCTTCATCTCAGGCAGGTTGAAGATGCATAATGTCATATCCATTCCATCCTTAATTGCAGTCTCACTCCTGTTCTCGTTAAGCGTGGCAATCACTCCCTGGTTAAGCTCATCAAGAATCAGGCTCGCAGACCTTGCATGTCGTACCGATACGGCATGGTTGAGCTGGTTGTAGCCAACAATAGACATAAATGCTCCCGGCACCCCGTGGCCTGTACAGTCGACAGCTGCAACCATTAACAATCCGTCTGCCTCGTGCACCCAGTAAAAATCACCGCTCACGACATCTTTCGGAAGATAAAGAACAAAATAATTCTTCAGGTGGGAATTAATAAGGCTGAATGATGGCAGGATAGCATTCTGGATCCTTCGTGCATAGTGTATACTGTCCATTATATGTTTCTTCTGCCCCTCTATTTCTTCTTTCTGGTTTTCTATCTGGATCGTTCTCTCTTTTACCTTTTGTTCGAGTTCAAAATAATAGCTCTCAAGCTGGGCGATCATCATATTGAATTTTTCGGACAACTTTGTCACCTCATTATTACCGTACACCTCAGCACGTTCCCTGAGGTTCCCGTTAGTGATCCTGTCAACATTCTCGACAAGTTTTTTAATAGGAAGGGTTATTACTCTTGTTTTTCTATAGATCAGGTACGCAACAAAAATGAGGGTGACTCCAAAAAACAGGATAAAGATAAAAGCTTCCCTGCGGAAGAGAGCCTGTTGCTGGGTAACATCGGAGATAACCCTGATTACTGATCCCTTGTAAAGGTTTGAAGCCGACCGTTCAAGATAGATATACTGGTACTGGAGCCATTTCCCCTCCCTGCGCTCTACCACCAGGGTGTCCCGTCCCTGGAAGGCGGCAAGAAGTATACCGTCATGCCCATCTACCTTTATTGCATTTTTATTCATGCTGAAAGGCTCATCCGCAATGAGGAACAGCTCTACATCAACGACGCCTACCGACTCATTCTTTATCTCATTTTTTGTACGTTCAATAAAGTTGATGATCTCGTCGGCTGATTTCGAGTACGCACCCAGTTCAATTATATATTTACGGTCATTAGTAGGCTGATAGGTATATTTCCTGGGTCTCTTGGTCTTTCCTTCAATGGTAAAAAGGTCCGTCACAAAATTGCCTTTCCTGAAAATATCAAGAAGGAAATTCTGGAACTTCTCACCATATTTATAAAGGTTAGTGCCAAAGTCCTGCTGAAAAGTTGTATTGACAACGACCCCATCCCTCCGTATAATATAAATGTCTTCATTCTGCTGATCCATACCGAGCTTCGCGGAAAGCTCCCTGAGGTTTATCTTATCGAGGTTATCCGTATTTACAAAATATTTATTTACCAGGATATCGCTGAAATTTTTCAGCCTGCTGTCGACAGCTTCTTCAATCAGCTTTAAAGCCACATCCTGGAAGGTCAGTATCTTGATTATCTCATTCGATAACATCTTGTTCTTTTCTTCGGTCTGGGTGGTCAGGATACTACGTGTGCGGTAAAAGTTTAATATGGCAAGAACAAGCAAAGCCATAAGTGTTGGAATAACAATATTGAATACCAGCTGTCGGAAAATAGTAGTCGGCCTGCCTGTTGCCATAAGAAGTTTTTAGGATTCGTTTATTTCTAAATAGTTCAGGATGTATTCCGCCCTTTCAGGAAAATGACTGCAGTATTCCTCTACAGCACTCAACGGAAGGGAATAACTTTTTTGTGTCGCAATACCAGGGCCATAAACAACTTTTACATTTTCTGTGTCCCGGGCCCACTCCAGGTATCTGCTTGTAGATGAAGGAAGTGCATTACCTGTCTTACCAGTAAAATTCAATGCTCCGGCGAGGGAAACAAGGTCTTCATGCATCATTCCCGGGAAACATGAAGTGAGAAAAAGCACTTTTTGGTATAAAAGTGTCTCTTTGATGTCTGTACCACCGGCTATTGTACTGATCCTGTCTTTCCACTGATCAGGTATTCTTGAACCGACAACACTCAGGATGTCGCTGCCTTTTCTTACCAGCAACGCAGCCGATTCTTCGCGGAGGATAGTTTCAGGACTGAAGAGCATAGCTATGACTGACTCTTTCAGTTCCCCGGAGGTGATATTTTCCATGCTTCGAAGAACACAGGCCCTTATCCATACACCCAGGAGATTATAATCGCGGTTAAGGATATTTTCCTTAAGTCTTTCAAGATCCGGTATCTCACCAGGGTAGAACTGAAATAAAAGCCGGACTTTTTCTTCATCAGGAATGACATCCAGCAGCGGTACTACCTTAGGCTTTATTGTTTCGTCGATTACAATGTCGATCATTTCGAGTGCATAATTCACACTTTCCACAGTTCCGTTCTCAAGGTTTTCCCTGATACGTTTTATGGATGAAGGATCGTAAGTGACTGATAGAAGGTTGAAGAGGAATATGTTCCATCTTGAAATTTCATTGTCGATGGCTTCGAGAAGCAGGGCTTCGTTTTGTTTCCTGAGAATGATCCTTGCAGAGAGGTTCCAGACAATTATCCCGATAGTATCTGAAATCATCTGGTGAAGACGGTCACGTTCTTCCGGGCCGGGTATGAATCCGCACCCAATCAGTTTTTCTATCGCAGTTTCCCTCAGATGCCTTGAAGTTGAAGAAATGCTTTCAAACAGGAAATTCTTATTCTCGCCAGTCGGATTTTGTGCAAGGATGCTGAGGATGATCTTACTTAAGTGAATATTCCCAGACTTCAGAAGGTAGAATCTCCTTATCTCTTCATCACCTTTGCCTTTAAAGCTCCTGAGTATCCCGGCAGCATAGCTCTCCAGTTCCGGGACTTCAAGACTTTCGCATACTTCATGGATCATATCAATGAGCCGGAATTTACCGATCATCATTATTGCCATCTTCCTGGATGCAAGCGAATTATCCCTAAGGAGCCTGAGTATCTGTGTGGTCTGGGGCGCTCTTGGGCCTGCAAGCAGCTTCCTGGCTGTAAAGATCTTATCGTCCCTGAGCAGATTATCTGCCGATAACAGATCGAGACTTTCTGCAACCTTACCTGCTCTTTCCCTTATACTCCCGCCTGTCGACTGGTCAGTAGAGATTTTCTTCAGCACGGGGATAAGTGTGATATCTTTTTCAGAGTCAGCTATATCTATTAAAACATTATAATAATTAACATTATTTTCTTTTGGGAGATCAGCTTCACCCGAAATCAGACTGAAATAATCTCTCCTGACAGCCATCTCAGCTGCAACCCTGCTGCTGAAACGGTAAGCCGATGGCTGAAGGCTGCTTAACGGCTTTTCATCCTCTTTTGTGCCGAGGGCCTTTCTGATAGAATTCCTGTACCCACTGTAGAGCTTGAAGGCCACAATGATCCATAAAGAAGAGATCACAATGAGAACAATTGAGAAATGAATGAGATGGACAAAGCTCAACAGGCCCAGTCCTGTAAGGATCAGTCCCGAGGTGAGAGCTGCTATTTCATTTACAGTCCCGTCAATTGAAGACTGTATCTCATAGCGGATATCTTCACCGAGCGTCTGGTATATTACTTTGAATGACGGAGATTCAATGGAGTCTTTCAGTGATTTGGAGAACAGCCGGGCCAGGGCAAGGATCATGAAGAAGAGAAGAAATCCTAACCCTGCTGCAGGTGTATAACCTTTCAGGGTTCCCAGTAAAACGGCAATAACTGCAAATCCGGTGATCAGGATTGGTGAAAGAGCCAGACAAGTCTTCAATCCATAGTTCCTGATAAGATATGAAAAAACGAACAGCTTGACAATAAGGGTGAAGATCATCATACTGCCCGTAAAAAGGCCGAGGAACCTGGCCATATCGCTTTCTGCCGGGTATTGTTCACGGGTCACTCCCATAAATGAATACTGAACAAAGAATGCACACATCACTGACAGGGCAACAAAAAGTGCCATGGTCAGTATGTACTTATCCTCCCTGAATAAGGAAACCAGCGATCTTCTCTTCACCTCCGGACTGGAAGGCATCTCATCCTTCACCGGCGATAGATTAAAGCGCGACCCGGTAATAATCTGAATAAAACAGCCTGTGAGTACTGCTCCGGCACTTATCAGAAGAATATTGTGAGGTTCAAAATTAAATGAAAGGAGAACCGGGACGGCATAGCTGCTGACGATTATGCCGGCAATCAATCCTGCATCAACAAGGCCGAAAAGCCTTTTTCCCTGTCGTAATGAAAAAAGCCTGCCGGCAGTTCCCCAGAAGCCAAGCATTGCCAGGATATTCAGAGGCCCCAGCATAATAAATACCAGCCAGATTATCCAGTTCCCGGGGTTTAGCCTGAGCAATATCCAGAGAATGAATGTTACTGAAGCAACAAAGGCCAGGTTCATTACTGAAAAGCTCCTGAATCTTGTTTTTGTCTGAAGGAAAGTATAAAGGGATGTAAGGATAATTCCGGCGAGTCCGGACAGTATATATCCCCGGGCCATCATTTTCTCGTCAAAAACTGAAAGGAAGAACGAATGGGCGCTTATATCGAATGCACCGAGGAAAATGCCAAGGAATACTGATTGTGCGAATAACAGGGTAATCAATGATTCCTCTCCGGGCTCAATTCCCAGCATTTTGAAAAACCTGTCTTTCATCCTTATTCCCCGAAATAATAATGCCATTAAAATTAAGAATTTAATCCAATTTCCCGCCAATAGGGATTTTTTTTTTGACGAACCGTCTAAAAATATGGATATTATGGGGTAAAGGGGATGAAGAAGGCCACTGCTGACACTGGTTAGCAACAGCCCTTTATTGATAATTGTAATTGATTGATATCCAGATTAATACCCTGGACAATAATTTCTGCCTGCATATACCATTTCTCACGTATTGCAAGTATCTTTTCTATATATTCAGGAAGCCCCTCATCTGGTATATTTTTGATCAGCGGCCTGTCTCCCGAAGACTCCATCAACCTGTGAGCCAGCTGCCCCGGCGTCATTTTCAGGTAAACTGTTATACCGTTCTTCAGCATAAACTCCATGTTATCGCCATGGCAGGGAGTTCCTCCTCCGGTGGAAATTATAGTCCCCTCAGCAGGCTGGATGCTTTTCAAAACCTCCGATTCTATTTTTCTGAATGCCTCTTCTCCGTCCTGCGAAAAGATCCCCGGGATGGTCTTGCCCGCGGACTCCTCTATTTTCCTGTCGAGATCAATGAAGTCCCATCCCATGGAAGTGGAAAGTCTTTTTCCGGCAGTTGTCTTGCCGCTGCCCATAAAACCTAACAGATATACTATATTTCTTCCCGGCATTACAGTTCCAGTTTCATCTGGGCAGGATCCTCATGGGATGTATGAGGAGGCTCATCTTCTTTTGCAGGTTCCAGTGGCTTTATTTCTGTTTTTATCACAGGTTCTAGCTCATGGATATTCTCAACCATATAGCTTGTAAGCCTTTTACCTTTAGCTTTATAGCTCTTTACGCCTATGAATTCTGCTACTTCAATAATCTCGTTGTCACGTGTTTTGTGCTTGCCACCGAATTTTATTTCAAACCTCGGGTATTCGACTTCGGTAAGGGATATAAGCTTCGACTCGGGGTCCTCATTTATGAAACACTGGGGTTTCTCTGATTCTTCGATCACAAACCTTTTGACATAATAGAACTTCTGCTCGGGATCCCAGTAAACAGCAGAATATACCTTTCCGGGGTGGAATTTTTCAATAACAAGGATGTTCTCTTCATAATGGTTCGAGAGGTCGAACCCGGTATGCCTGAAGAATCCGTTTTTCGTTATGACAAGTATTTTATCATCGCTGCTGAATTCCCCGAGGAAGGTACCACGGCCATCAACATTGAGCCTGAAGACAGCGTCGTCGAACCATATCTTCCTGCCACCAAGGGTGGAAAGACCCTTTTCTTTGAGAGAGATCTTATGGACCGGATTCTTGGTAAGGATATTACCCATCGACGATTTCCCCTTGATATTCAGCTGTCCGAAATCGAATTCAAACTCAAGCTTCTTCAAACGGGCTTTCGGCTTGTGGTATACTTTTATGACTTCTGCCTCGCCGTTCGGGTTAGCGCTGAAATAGACTATTTTTGAACCTGCCCTTCCCCTGGTGAGATTGTACTCCTTATCCCTGGTAAGGCCGGTAATAGCACATCTCTTGGCAAGCAGCGGACCATCCTTACCATCCTGGTACACAATATTATAAATCGTCCTTTCGTCGTTCTTTAGGAAGACTGCCGCATGGATGATATCGTTACCTACAAAAACCTTGTCGGCTACCTTTGTTATCTGGTAAACACCATCCTTACGTATAACTATTATATCATCAATATCTGAACAATCACAAACGAACTCATCCTTTTTAAGTCCTGTTCCAATAAAACCTTCCCTGAAATTAGCGTAGAGCTTGGCGTTGTTGGCCACCACCTTTGCAGCATGAATCGTATCGAAATTCCTGATCTCTGTTTTTCTCTCCTTGCCCTTTCCGAATTTTTTCTTTATCTGCTTGAAATAATTTATTGCAAAGGGGATAATATTTTTAAGATGATTATTAACCTCATCGAGCTCAATCTCAAGGCCTTTGATATGTTCATCAGCCCTTTTTGAATCGTATTTGGAGATCCTCTTGATCTTTATTTCTGTAAGCTGGATGATATCTTCACGGGTAACTTCCCTTCTGAGTCTCTTTTTAAAAGGTTTCAGTCCCTTATCAATGGCGGTGATTACAGCCTCCCATGTTTCGCATTCCTCAATGTCGCGGTAGATCTTTTCCTCGATGAAGATCTTTTCCAGTGAAGACATGTGCCATTCTTCAAGGAGCTCATTTCGCCTTATCTCCAGTTCTGATTTAAGGAGTTCAACAGTTCTGTCGGCTGAATGCTTCAGTATAGCTGAAACCCCCATGAATGAAGGTCTATTGCCGACGATCACGCATGTATTCGGAGAAATGGAATATTCACAATCGGTAAATGCATAAAGGGCATCAATGGTCATGTCGGGAGATACTCCCGGCATAAGCTGGATGACTATTTCGACATTTGCAGCTGTGTTGTCGTCGATCTTCTTTATCTTGATCTTTCCCTTTTCATTAGCCTTAATGATCGATTCAATAAGGGTGGAAGTAGTTTTCCCAAAGGGTATTTCGGTGATTATAAGCTCTTTCTTGTCTACTTTTTCAATCTTTGCCCTGACTTTCACGACGCCACCGCGCTGCCCGTCATTATACCTGGAGATGTCAATCATTCCTCCTGTCGGGAAATCAGGATAGATGACAAAATCCTTTCCCTGGAGGTACTCGATAGTGGCATCGATGAGTTCGTTGAAGTTATGAGGAAGTATTTTGGATGCCAGACCTACAGCGATACCTTCGACACCCATTGCCAGCAGCAGCGGAAACTTCACAGGCAGTGTCACCGGTTCTTTATTGCGGCCATCATATGAAAGTTTCCATTCTGTTGTTTTAGGATTGAAAACTACGTCGAGAGCGAATTTTGAAAGTCTTGCCTCGATATACCTGGGTGCTGCGGCGCCATCGCCGGTGAGGATATTACCCCAGTTACCCTGTGTGTCCACAAGGAGGTCTTTTTCTCCAAGCTGTACCAGGGCATCGCCGATAGATGCGTCGCCATGGGGATGGAACTGCATTGTATGCCCTATAATATTCGCCACCTTGTTGAACCTGCCGTCATCCATGCGTTTCATGGAATGAAGTATGCGGCGCTGAACCGGCTTAAGCCCGTCGTGCAGATCGGGCACAGCACGTTCAAGTATCACATATGAAGCGTAATCGAGGAACCAGTCCTGGTACATTCCCGAAAGAGCTGTTACCGAGTGCAGGGCTGCCGGTCCTTCGGGGACAGGTTCTGTTCCATCGGTTTTCCCTGTTTCAGGTTCATAATCTTCAACAAGTATCATATCGTACTGCTGTTCAATAAATTAAACTCCTTCTTCAACCTTGTCGTCCTCAATCCGCAGGTTATCAATTATAAAATCCTGTCTCTCAGGAGTATTTTTTCCCATGTAAAATTCAAGGTAGTCATTAATTGTGTCCTGCTTCTTCATTCTTACCGGTTCGAGGCGCATGTCTTTGCCTATGAAATGGCTGAATTCATCAGGTGATATCTCCCCTAGACCCTTGAACCTTGTAATTTCGGGATTTGGTCCCAGTGCCTTCAAAGCCTTTTCCTTTTCCTCGGGGGTATAGCAATACCTTGTTTCTTTCTTGTTCCTGACCCTGAACAACGGTGTCTGCAAAACATAAACATGTCCTTTTCTGACCAGGTCGGGAAAAAACTGGAGGAAGAAGGTTAAAAGAAGAAGCCTGATGTGCATACCGTCGACGTCAGCATCTGTGGCAATAATGACATTGTTATACCTCAGGTCTTCGATATCCTCTTCAATGTTCAGCGCAGCCTGGAGAAGGTTGAACTCTTCATTCTCGTAAACAATCTTTTTTGTCAGGCCATAGGTATTCAGCGGCTTTCCCCGGAGGCTGAATACAGCCTGGGTTTCAACATTGCGCGACTTTGTTATTGAGCCGCTGGCGGAATCTCCCTCAGTAATAAATATCGTTGAGTCGAGTTTCCTGGCATCATTTGTATTATAATGTATCCTGCAGTCTCTCAGCTTCTTGTTATGAAGACTTACCTTCTTTGCTCTTTCCCTGGCAAGCTTCTGTATCGAGGATATTGCCTTCCGTTCTTTCTCCGAGTCCTGGATTTTCTGCAGCAGTATACGTGCTGTCTCCTGGTTTTTATGAAGGTAATCGTCGAGTTGTTTCTTTATGAATTCCATAATGAAATTCCTCACCGACTGTCCTTCCGGTCCCATGTCTTTTGAACCAAGCTTTGTTTTTGTCTGCGATTCAAAAATAGGTTCCTCGACCTTAATGCTTACAGCTGCAATAATTGACGACCTTATGTCGGAGGGGTCAAATTCCTTCTTGTAAAAATCTCTTATTGTTCTTACAAGGGCTTCCTTAAAAGCAGCCAGGTGTGTACCACCCTGTGTTGTATTCTGGCCGTTGACGAAGCTGTAATAATCCTCTCCATATTGCAACCCATGGGTAAAGGCGATCTCAATGTCTTCACCCTTCAGATGGATCAGTGGATACAATCCTTCCTTGCTCATGTTCTCGTTCAGGAGATCAGCCAGTCCGTTCCTGGAGAAGAACTTGTTCCCGTTGAAATTTATTATTAGTCCCGAGTTCAGGTATACGTAGTTTTTAAGCATCGAATCTACGTATTCGGAGATATAGAAATAATGCCCGAACATCTCTTCATCGGGCTGGAAGATCACTTCAACACCATTCTCTTCGGTTGTGGGTTTAAGGGGATGCTCATTTATTGTGACACCGTGCTCGAATTCAACAACTTTTATCTGGCCGTCGCGAACAGACCTGATAATGAATTTCGACGACAAGGCATTCACTGCTTTTACTCCTACCCCGTTCAGTCCGACAGATTTCTTGAATGCTTTTGAATCGTATTTGGCACCGGTGTTCATGCGCGAAACAGCATCGACTACTTTTCCCAGGGGAATGCCACGGCCATAATCACGTACTCTTACTTCCTTTCCATTGATCGATACATCAATCTTCTTTCCAAAACCCATCATGTATTCATCAATGGCATTATCCATCACTTCTTTCAGGAGAACATATACGCCGTCATCCTGTGAAGAGCCATCCCCAAGCTTCCCGATATACATTCCCGGCCTCAGCCGGATATGTTCCCGCCATTCAAGGGTTTTGATATGCTCCTCAGAATATCCAACAACAGTCATCTTGAAAAATTTTGCGCAAATATAACTAATTACAATGGTCGCTACCTCTCAATTTATCAACAATTTGACGTGTTTCTAATCATTAAAAAGTGACAAAAAGAGACCCGTCAGAATATTTTTCTGATTGATTGATAATTAACCTGTCAGCAAAATGTTAATAAATGATTTTCAGAAGAGTCTGGCTATTACTCTGAATTGCGAATTATGACTGTTATAACCGATATGAAAGAGGTTAAAATCCCAGATCCGCTCCTCTTCAAGCCGGCACCCGGCAAATCTGCAAAAATGGTTTTGTTCTCCCTGGAATCGCCATACTGTCCGGTAATAATCACTGCTGAGTCAGTTATCAATATCGATGGATGGTTATGTAGGAATGTAAGATGTTTCTCCTGTATCTTCGTTCTGAATACAGAAAATTAATCCTGTGAAGAACCCTAATGAATGAAGCAGAATGTGGTATTATTTCTTATTTGAATTCCTCAGTTCTGACAGGGCCTCACTCATCATTTTCTGAAATTTTGCTGCCAGTTCATCGCAATCACCGGTTCCGAATGATTCAGGAGGTACTGGATCAAGCACTTTGATGGTGATCCTGTGAAATCCTCCAAAAACAAATCCATGTTTCGGAAGGATCCCTCCTGTTCCGTCGATCAATACCGGCAATACAGGCACTTTTGCAGAAATGGCAAGCTGAAAGGCTCCTCTTTTGAAAAATCCAACCTGGTTATCAACAGACCTTGTACCTTCAGGAAATAACATAACGGATGTACCACCCAAAAGACAGGAATAGGCTTCTGCCATCATTTTCTCCTTGCTCTCCTTGTCGCCCCTGTCAACAGTAATATAATCAGCCATTTTGAGATACCAGCCTACAAAAGGAACACGTGTATTCTCCATCTTTGATATCCATTTGAAGCGATAACGCAGGCAGTTCACCAGAAGGATATCCAGGATTGACTGGTGATTGCATATAATAACATAAGTGGTTCCCCTCAAAGCCTTCTTCCTGCCTTCAATCTTTATTTTCCATACAGGAACGGCATAGGCAATGAACATACCCTGGAAGATAAGCATGGCATGTACAACTTTACGCTTTTTGTCAAAAGGAAGGGCAATAATCCAAGCTGCCAGGGTAACTGGGAAAAGGATGACAATCAGAAAAACTCCGGCAAACCAGATTCCTATAGAACGCAGAAAATCCATAAAGTAAAAATATCTTCTTATAAATGTATTTGAACCGTTACCACGATCATTTACTAAAGATCACAAATTTAAAAGAAACTGTAAATGTCTGTTCTTCCCATGTTTGCAAATTCACCCTTTAACAACTGTTCCAGATCACCGGGCATATGCCTGTGCCCTGTCATTTTTTTTGCAATTGAAGCCATCGGTTCAGTACCGTCGATTTTACAATCCCGGATAATGCCATCCCTGACTGAAAGTGAAAGTTGATGCTCAGCTTCATTATAGGAAAATTTCCTGCTCAGGGTATATTCAGGCCCATATGCATAATTCCAGTCCCATTTCCTGTATTTCGATTCAGAAATTGACAGTATTTCAAGGTTCTCCTGTGGTGTAAGGTTTATTAATGAATTCCCGTTTTCGCTCCTTAGAAAGAATTCAAGTAAGCCTGTGGTGAAATCATTCATGCTCATTCCGGGCAGAATTTCGTTCAGGTTCATTACCGGGGAAGGATTTGAACTTACTCCTTTTGTCGAATAAGATGATGCATCTTTCCTGAGGGAGTTCCTGAGAAGCTGCAGATTTGTTGCGAAAAGTAGTGTTCCATGATGTAAAACCCTCTGCCTGAATACATGTTCAGCGTTTCCTGAGATCTTACGACCGTCTACTTTCAGGTCGTTCTTTCCTTCAAACCTCGCATCGACCCCGAGTGTTAAAAGAAATTCAATGACCGGACGTGTATACTTTTGAAAGTCAACCTGGTGACCCTGGGTGCTCTGCAGGATAAATGAGAAGTTAAGGTTCCCCTCATCGTGAAAAACGGCACCTCCGCCTGAAATCCTTCTCAGCAGGGGAATATTATTGGCATCGGTAAAAGCCGTATCAATTTCACGATGGGCTACCTGGTGCTTCCCGATAATTACTGAAGGGCTATTTACAGACAGGACAAGAAAATCTTCCCTCCTCGATTTCAGAAGATATTCATCAGCTGCAAGGTTGAAGAAAGGGTCATTCGATTCAAGTCTGAGGCAGAGCATCTTCAGTTCAGAGTCTATAAAGTTAAGATGATGATCAGATGTTTCACGAGGTTTAATTCACAGGTCCCGTTGCGGAGCTGTTACCAATTATTTCCTGTTTTAAAGATGCTTGTTTTTGTATATGCCAGTGGTCGTAAAATTCAAAAAGCCTGTAAACGCCCCAGCCGATAAGTGACCCCAGTATAGCACCGCAAAAAACATCTCCCGGGTAATGAACACCAAGGTAGATCCTGCTGTACCCGATTAACGATGCCCATATCAGGATGCTTATTGTGTACCATCTTTTCTTTATGAACATAAGGCTCAGCAGGGCAACGTTGAATGAGTTTGATGCGTGGGATGAGACAAACCCATAGAGGCCCCCGCATTTACCATTTACTAAATGTACCAGCCCTTGAAGAGCCGGCTCATGACAGGGACGAAGGCGGTGAAAGACATTTTTGAACAGCAGCACGGATAACCTGTCGGCAAGCAATACAGCCAGTATTACAAATAACAATATTGTCCAGAATTTTTTCCTGTAGGTAAAACCTAACCACAGAAGTATTGCAAGGTACAGAGGGGCCCAGATTATTTTACCGCTGATTACATACATCACTTTGTCCAGGAATGGTGTGTTCAGGGAATTCAGATACAGGAACAGCTGCTGGTCGAGATGTTCTAGCATAACCTGGTTATTAGTTTCCTGTCATAACTTTCCAGAGCATATCCTTGAGTGTTTGTAATCCCAGTCCTGTGACTGATGAAATAAACACCCGCGGGATCTCCGGCAGGTCTTTCCTGGTTTCGCTCATCAGTTCCTCGTCGAGAAGGTCTGATTTCGAAATAGCAAGTACTCTCTTTTTGTCGAGAAGTTGTGGATTATACATACGGAGCTCATTCAGAAGTATCTCATACTCTGAACGAATATTATTGCTGTCGGCAGGAACCATGAACAGCAATATCGAATTTCTTTCTATATGTCTCAGAAATCTTATGCCCAGGCCCTTTCCTTCATGAGCTCCTTCAATGATACCGGGAATATCAGCCATGACAAAAGACTTATTGTCCCTGTAGCTTACAATACCAAGGTTTGGCACCAGGGTGGTAAAAGGGTAATCAGCGATTTTCGGCTTTGCTGCCGAGACCACCGAGAGAAGAGTTGATTTTCCGGCATTAGGGAATCCTACCAGGCCAACATCAGCAAGGATCTTCAGTTCCAGGATGTACCAGTTCTCTGTTCCTGCCTCACCCGGCTGGGCATAGCGGGGAGTCTGGTTGGTTGCTGATTTGAAATGTACATTTCCTTGACCGCCCCTGCCTCCCCTGGCAAGTATTTTCTCCTCGCCATTTGAGGTGATCTCGAAAATTATTTCTTCACTGTCTTCCATGCGGGCAACAGTGCCGAGCGGAACTTCAATAACAACATCTTTTCCATCGGCGCCGGTAGACTGTTGTCCACCACCCGATATGCCATGATCGGCAAAAATATGACGCTGGTATCTCAGGTGAAGGAGTGTCCACATCTGGTCGTTGCCACGGAGAATTATATGGCCTCCCCTGCCTCCGTCGCCTCCATCCGGGCCCCCTTTAGGAATAAATTTCTCCCTGCGGAAGTGGGCAGAGCCTGCTCCCCCGTTTCCGGAACGGCAGTAAATCTTTATGTAATCAACAAAATTGGAACCCGGCATTTATATTATTTAAATTTCATTATTCTGGTGGAACCGGGAGAAAGGTATTCCTTTCCCCTCTTTTCCACTCTGTGTATTATTTCAAGATAGCTTTTATTTCCGTAGAAAGTCTTCCAAAAATATCATCTATCGATCCTACTCCGTTAATAGGTTTATAAAGGCCCCGTTGACGGCAATAATCGATTATAGGTTCAGTCTTCTCCTTATAAACATCGATCCTGTTTTCAATAACTGCAGGATCCTTATCGTCAGGTCTTCCCGACTGTTCTGCCCTGAGAATAAGCCTCTTAACAAGCTCATCATGATCTACATCAAGTACCAGCATGCTGTCAATTCTCATACCGCGCTGGTTAAGCATTTTTTCGAGTGCTTCTGTCTGGGCAACGGTCCTCGGGAAACCGTCAAACAGGAAACCTGCCTTACCTTTTGTGCTGTCGATCCTGGCAGCAATCATTTCAATAACAACTGAATCAGGAACAAGTTCACCTTTCGACATTATGGTACTCATTTTCTTTCCAAGTTCAGTGCCGGCCGCAATCTCTGCCCTGAGCATATCTCCTGTTGAAAGGTGCATGAGGTTGAATTTCTCTGCCAGCTGTACCGACTGTGTTCCCTTACCTGATCCGGGAGGGCCAAAAATTAAAAAATTTACCATGTTCTATGTGATTAATTATTAAAATGTTATGTAATATTTCATAATATCCGAATGAAGTTCCCTGTTATTTTGCCAGGGTATAGACTGAAGGCAGGTTCCTTCCATAGCCGTCATAATCGAGACCGAAGCCCACAACAAAGTCATTAGAGATCTCAAAGCCCACGTAATCCAGGGGAATATTTTTCTTATAGGCACCAGGTTTGAACAACAGGGTTGCAATTCTGATGTCGGCCACTTTCCTTACCTTTAGCTCTCCGGCAATCAGTTCAAGCGTATGGCCGGTATCGACAATGTCTTCAATTACAACAACATGCATGCCCTTGATATCCTCATTCCATCCTATAAGCTCCTTTACTGACCCTGAGGATTTTGTCCCCTCGTAGGATGCCAGCTTTACAAAAGTTATACGGGCCTTGATATTGATCCTCTTAAAAAGTTCTGCAGCGAACAGGAATGCACCGTTAAGTATTCCCAGGAACACAACTTCTTTTCCTTCATAATCGCTGTTTATTTCCCGGGCAAGTTCGTCTATCCTTGTGCTGATGGCATCTCCGGGGATCATCTCCCTGAATTTCTTATCGAGGATAACTGTCTCTTTCATAATGGATTTTTTAGTGAATGAGGCCGGTGCGAAAATAGGAAAATAATAGCTATTTTTGTCGTGCTACTGAAAGGAAATTCAAAATTAAGCTATGGAACCTCTTGTAAGTATAATCATGGGAAGCACTTCAGATCTCCCGGTTATGGAAAAAACTGCAAAGATCCTTAATGATTTCAGGATCCCCTTTGAGATGAATGCCCTTTCGGCACACCGGACTCCTGAGGCTGTTGAAGAATTTGCCAGGGGCGCTGCTGGAAGAGGTATAAAGGTAATTATTGCTGCAGCCGGGATGGCAGCCCATCTACCGGGTGTAATTGCAGCCATGACACCGCTGCCTGTAATAGGGGTACCTGTTAAAGCTTCACTTGAAGGGCTCGATTCGGTCCTCTCAATACTTCAGATGCCTCCCGGGATACCGGTGGCAACAGTAGGCATTGATGCTGCACAGAATGCCGGGATACTTGCTGCCCAGATAATCGGAACAGGAGACCCATCGGTTATGAGTGAAGTGTTAAAATATAAGGAGGGTCTTAAGAAGAAAATTGTCGATGCAAACCTGGAGCTGAAGGCAGTTAAATTTCCCTTCAAAACAAATTAATACCTGTAATATAGTGAATGTGTGATAAATCCCTGAGAATTACACATTCTTACAGTGGATATAAAACAGATCAGCCCGGAATACCGGGTTGATTTTTTTTGTATCTTTATGGAACATACTGAAACTATTGTACTCGCTGCACAGGATAATTGTTTCAAGTTGTTTTCTTTTTTCCCTTTGCCTGCATGCCTCCGGCGGTAATCCTTATCTTAATTCCACCGGTGCTGCTGAGACTGGGATGGGATCGCTTTGTGTCATGAGACCAGGATTCTGGTCCTCATTTGGCAATCCTGCACTTCTTTCAGAAAATAGTTCACTGCTTGCCGGTGTCAACTATGAGAACAGGTTCAACATCTGTGAACTCGGAACACGTACAATCGGGCTGACAATTCCTGCCCGAAGCTCTTCTCTCGGAATCATCTATTCACACTTCGGGTACTCTGATTTCAGGAGGTCTTCAATAGGACTATCCTGCGGCATGCCTCTGTCAGAAAATTTTTCTGCAGGCGCCAGGGTCGACTATTTTTTCGAAAATACGTCCGGAGATTATGATAACAGTCAATCAGTTACATGTGAAGCTGGTATATTTTTCAGACCAAACGAGAATATAAATATTGGCATACACATCTTTAATCCTGTTCCGAACTCATTGAGAAAAAGGATTATGCCATCATCCCTGAGAGCAGGCGCCGGCATAAAACTCAGTAAAGTACTCTTTGCAGGTGCTGAAGCAGAAATGACCACAGCCCGGAAAATTATTATCAGGACCGGTTTTGAGTATGAACCGGGAAAAAATCTTTTCCTGCGTGCAGGATTCAGCAGCGAGAATACCTCATTTACCTTCGGACTGGGTTACCGTCTCAAAGTGGTAATGATAGACCTTGGATTTGCAACACATGAAAAGCTGGGAATAACCTCCGCAGCCTCACTGGTATTCAGAATTAAGTAAGAAAAAAACGTTTCAGGAAGTTCTAAGTCAGAAAGCAGGATGCAGATGCCAGTAAACACAAATTTCCCGATTGCAGAAGGTACATGTTGGCTCATGTTCCAGGTCCTGGGTTTATATATTATATGTGTGGTATTATGCTGAAAGCTTGCTTCATATCATGTTTCACACTTATTACAGTTTTATGTTTTGCACAGAATATAGACCTGTCAGAAGAGATTACAGATATCGCAGAACACCTTGCTGCCTCTGAAACTGGTAATGAGTCGGCAGGCCTTTATATAGAACAGCTCCACGATCTTGCAGAAGTTCCTGTCAGGATAAATTCTGCCGACGAATCGGAAATATCACGTTTCTTTTTTCTTTCAGATTTCCAGGTAAAAAATATTATCGATTACATAAAAACTTCAGGAAGTATTGTATCATCAGGCGAAATTGCTTACATCCCGGGGATAGACAGGCATACTGCTGAAATGATGATCCCCTTTACAGATCTCTCCGTTTCTCCTGCAGGCAACTCTGACTCCCTGCGACTCAGAAGCAATTATCTCACGAATTTTATATTCCGGCCAGGAGAATCTGACACTTCCTTTATTGGTGGATCTTTCAAGCTTCTTACAAAGTACCGGATAACATTGGGCAGGTTCTCAGGAGGATTTGCTATTGAAAAGGATGATGGGGAAAAACTCTTTGATTTCTTATCTGGATACCTTGATTATACAGGCCAGGGAATTATAAGGAAAGTAATTGCCGGCGATTACTCTTGCAGGTTTGGACAGGGACTTTGTATAAATACCGGGATTCGCACCGGATTACCCCTTACAATAGCTGATTACAGTACTGCAAGGAATGTGATTAAACCATATACTTCCACCAATGAAAATAATTTCTTCAGAGGTCTGGCTGCCCAGTTTGCCTGGAAGATTACAGGCCTGACAATTTTCTTTTCTTCAAACAATATCGATGCGGCAGTTTCCCTCCCGGCTGACTCTTCCATGACTACCGTTGAGGGATTTTATGAATCTGGGCTTCATAATACTGAATCGCTTTTGCATAAAAAGGATGTAATGAGGGAAATATCATATGGTGTAAGCCCCACACTAAGCTTCCGCAATTTAAAAATCGGATTCTGCTGGACAGAGAGCCGGTTTTCGCTGCCGGTTTCTCCTGATAAAAACGACCCTGAAAACCTGTATGATTTTGAAGGAAACCTCAACAGTGTTCTTTCGGCATATTATAACCTGGTGATTGGCAGAATGTTGCTTTGTGGGGAAGCTGCACTTAATGGTCATGAAAATTATGCCATAGCGCAGGGAATAACTATCAGGCCATCAGACAGGCTCTCCATGAATTTTCTATACAGGAAATACACACCTGGTTATTTCAGCTTCCATGGGTATGGTCCAGGAATAAATTCAGCCGGAAATAATGAAACCGGTTTACTGGGAAGTTTTACTTTAGAGGCTGCAAAGCATCTTTTCGTAAGTGCAGGTGCCGACATTGTGAAGTTTCCCTGGCTTAAGTACAGGACCGGTTACCCATCAATGGCAAAACGAATAGAAGTGAAATTCAGTTATCTTCCTGATGAGAACCTTTCACTGGATCTTACATTTAATATAAGGTACTCAATGCTTGACAGGGAACCTGTACAGGGCATTCCGGGTGTTGAAGAAATTAAAAATTCATGGGTAAAAGCACAGGTAAAGTACCAGCTGAATGAAAGATTGTCGCTTGCAACACGGATCGACTTCAGGAAAATTGAACCTTCGGAAAGCACAGGGGTCAGCTTTCTTCAGGATGTGACATTCTCATTTACGAAAATACCATTGAAATTCTGGTTCAGGTATTGTACATATAATACTGACGACTGGGATTCGAGGATTTATGCATATGAAAATGATCTGCCCGGCAGTTTCAGCATACCTGCTTTGTCGGGTACAGGAACGAGAAGTTACCTGATGGCACGGTGGCAGCTTGGAAAAAGAGCAGAGCTGAGATTAAAATATGGCATAACATCAGTTTTTCACTATGGCATATCTGAAGAGACAGATGAACTGAGGCTGCAGTTCAGAATCTGGTTTTAAGCGACTGACAAATCCTAAAGCTCCGCGGAAGGCTTAATATCGCGGATATTCAGCTGAAGGTTTTTATTCCCCCTGAACTCATTCATCTCTATTGAGTAACAGACATCAAAAGGTTTTTTGGCTTTAATATATTCGAAATTATCAGCCAGGTTGAAAGCTATTGCGGGGAAAGATTTTGATGGTGAAGATTCCTGGCAGAGGTCTAGTTTCAGGTGTTCACCATTGGATCCAACCATCCGGCCTGTACCTGAATCAAACACATTTCTTGAAACGAACAGGGGCGACATATTTTCCGGTCCGAAAGGCTGGAACTGGCTCATTACCCTGAAGAACTCCTCGTTGATTTCCGAAAATGAAAGCTCAGTATCAATAAAGACACGAGGAACAAGCTGATCCTCGGTTATGGTGTTGTTGACATACTGTTCAAATCTCTCAATAAATGGCTTGATGTTCTCTTTTTTAAGTGTAAGTCCGGCGGCGAACATGTGCCCGCCAAAGCTTTCGAGAAGGTCGCTGCAGGCTTCTATTGCCTGGTACAGGTCGTAGCCCTGGACCGATCGTGCCGATCCTGTGGCGAATCCATTCGACTCAGTCAGGATTACAGTGGGCCGGTAATAAGTTTCAATAAGCCTGGATGCCACTATTCCTATCACTCCCTTTTTCCATACCGGATTATAAAGAACAGTAGTCTTTGCATTGGTATTCCGCTGGTCTTCGGATATCATCCGCATTGCTTCGCTTGTTATCACGCGGTCGACGCTTCTTCTTTCAATATTATAGTTGTTTATTTCCTTGCTGATCCCTGTTGCCAGCCTGGTATCATTTGAAATCAGAAGTTCAACAGCACGGCTACCTGTCTCCATTCTGCCGGCGGCATTTATGCGCGGTCCGATCTTGAAAACAACATCTTCGACAGTAAGGACCCTGAACACTTCGGCCTCGCGGATGATCTCCCTGAGCCCTGTGCGGGGTGCTTCATTGAGCTGCTTAAGTCCGAAATAAGCCAGAACCCTGTTCTCCCCTGTAATCGGAACAATATCTGAGGCGATACTCACAGCTACCAGGTCGAGATAGCCGGCAATTTTGGAAAAAGGTATTCCATGTATCCTGGAATAGGCATGAATTAGCTTAAAGCCGACTCCGCAACCCGAAAGTTCTTTATAGGGATATGAGCATCCGGGCTGTTTCGGGTCAAGGACGGCAAGAGCTTTGGGAATTTCATACCCGGGATAATGATGGTCGCAGATTATAACCTCGAGACCTTTGGATTTTGCATAGCTGACTTTTTCAACGGCTTTTATTCCGCAATCAAGGGTGATGATTATCTTACAGTTGCTCTGTGCCGCAAAATCTATCCCCTGGAAAGATACTCCGTATCCCTCTTTATATCGGTCAGGAATATAATAATCGACATTAGAATATTGTTCCTTGAGGAATGAATATACAAGTGCTACAGCGGTGGTTCCGTCAACATCATAATCGCCATAAACCAGTATTTTTTCATTTTTCTTTATTGCTGTGGAAAGTCTTTCGACAGCAATATTCATATCCTTCATCATAAAAGGATCGTGCAGGTAGTCGAGGCTTGGATTAAAAAATGCATGTGACTCTTCCGGTGTCGTTATTGATCTCTGCACCATAAGGTTGGCCAATGATTCTGAAACTCCTAGCGCTCCGGCAAGCTGTGTTACCACCACGCTATCGCCTCTCTCCTTTATTACCCACTTTTTTTCCATCAGCTTCTACTGGTTTGTCCAATCAAGGTTAAAAATCACCTTTATGTTCCTTTTTAATATCTCTTTTACCATCCCCATGTCCTGCTTCTTCCCGAGCTCTTTCTCCAGGGATGTAACTCCTTTATCAGTAAATCCGCAAGGATTAATATGCCCGAAATATGAAAGGTCGGTGTTTACGTTAAAGGCAAATCCGTGCATCGTCACGTATTTACTTGCCTTGACGCCTATAGCACATATTTTCCTGGTTCGTCCTTTGTTTTCAGTATCGAGCCAGACACCTGTGCTGCCCTCCAGCCTTGATCCTTTGAGTCCGAATTCATTTATTGTAAGAATAATGGCTTCCTCTATGCGGTTTATATATTCTTTAAGTCCAATTTTAATTTTTTCAAGATCAAATACCGGGTACCCCACAATCTGCCCTGGTCCATGATAAGTTATATCGCCTCCCCTGTCTATCTTATAAAAGGTGGCGTTTTTCGCCTGAAGCTGGATGTAGTCGATCAGAAGGTTATTCTCTGAACCGCTTTTCCCAAGGGTATATACATGAGGGTGTTCTACAAAAATAAGCCTCCCCGGTAAATTCTGTTCAGATTCATAAATACCGGTTGTATTCTTCTTGGCCTCAACAAGTGTATTAAAGAACGCAGCCTGGTAGTCCCAGGTCTCTTTGTAATCCCTTAATCCAATATCCTCATATATAACGGAGTAACCCAATCCCGGAGTTTGTATTTTGAAGTTTCAATATAATTAAAATATCAATGTGCCACATGTTTTTCGGCATGAAAAGATGAACGTACCAGGGGAGAGCTTTCAACAAACCGGAATCCTTTTTCGAGGGCTGTGGTCTCGTAATCTTTGAATTTTGCCGGCGTAATGTATTCTTTTACATCCATATGTGCAGCAGATGGCTTGAGGTACTGGCCGATTGTGACAATCCTGCAGCCGGTATCATAAATATCGCCGATAGTCTCCTTAACCTCTTCTTCAGTTTCTCCCAGTCCGACCATCAACCCCGATTTTGCAGTCATTCCCTTCTGCGACAGGTAGCGCAGTACGTCGAGACTTCTTTCGTACCTGGCCTTTGTACGGATTAATGGTGTCAGTCTTCTGACTGTTTCGACATTGTGGGATATTACGTCGGGAGAAGCACTTATAACCTTATCAATATTTTCGGGTTTGCCATCGTAATCGGGAATCAGAGTTTCTATTGTAGTACCTGGATTAATCCTCTTAACATTTGCTATCACATCGGCCCAGAATGATGATCCACCATCGGGAAGGTCATCCCTGTCAACAGAAGTAATTACACAGTGGCGGAGTTTCAGAATCCTGATTGTCTCTGCAATTCTTTCCGGCTCCTGCAGATCAGGAGGAAAAGGTTTTCCGGTTTTTGTGTTGCAGAACCTGCATGCCCTGGTGCAGATATCTCCCAGGATCATAAAAGTGGCGGTCCCTGCATTCCAGCATTCACCAATATTCGGGCAGTTTCCGCTTGTGCAAATTGTATTGAGTCCGTTGTCAGTCACCAGGTGTTTTACCCTGGAATAGTTCTCCCCGCTTGCCCGTTGCATCTTGAGCCACTCCGGCAATCTCCTTCCTCGTTCCATTCTTAAAAATATATCGGCAAAGGTACAAAAAACTTATGTAGGCCGGTTTCCCGGAAAATCATCACTTACCGGTTTGATTAACCAGTATGATTGATAATATATCTTTTATATGACCAGGAACACTTTCCATATTTCCGGTAAACTTTTGTGAAAAAAAATGGATATTATCAGTAGCCCGGGACAGAGTAAAAATTTATATATATTTGTTTGATCTGAAAAAATGTAACTAAAATATATAGCCATGGCAAATGAAGATTTTAAAGTGAGCCGTAACTACCAGACAGTTATAGGTGACTTTCCTAAAGTGGGCATTCGACCGACAATAGATGGGCGTGAAAGAGGTGTGAGGGAATCTCTTGAAAAGCAGACTATGGGGATGGCAAAGAATGCTGCGGAGCTTATTACCAGGAATCTTAAGTACCCCAATGGTAAGCCTGTTGAATGCGTTATATCAGACACATGCATTGGTGGTGTTGCGGAAGCAGCTTCTTGTGCCGAGAAGTTCAGGAAAACCGGTGTCGGGGTAAGTCTTACCGTTACTCCATGCTGGTGCTATGGAAGCGAGACAATTGATATGGATAACGTGATGCCTAAAGCAATCTGGGGGTTCAACGGAACAGAACGTCCGGGTGCTGTTTACCTGGCAGCAGCGCTGGCTGGACATACCATGAAAGGGCTGCCTGCTTTTGGCATTTACGGTCATGATGTACAGGATGCCGGTGACAATTCAATTCCTGCCGATGTAAGTGAAAAGATACTCAGGTTCGTAAAAGCCGGGCTCGCTGTTGCTTATATGAAAGGCAAATCATACCTGTCGATGGGTTCAGTATCTATGGGAATTGCAGGTTCAATAGTAAGGGAAGATTTTTTCCAGGAATACCTGGGCATGAGGAATGAATACGTCGATATGAGCGAATTCAACAGAAGGCTCAACGAGAACATATATGATAAGGAAGAATTCAGGAAAGCACTTGCATGGACAAAAAAATACTGCAAGGAAGGAAAGGACATGAATGCCAAACCCAAATCTAGGACCAGGAAGGATGAGGAGTGGGAAATAGTTGTTAAGATGACAATGATTGCCCGCGATCTTCTTGTCGGTAATCCAAAACTTAAAAAGATAGGTTTCGGAGAGGAAGCGCTGGGACACAATGCCATTCTCGGCGGTTTCCAGGGACAACGACACTGGACAGACCATATGCCTAACGGAGATTTCCTGGAAGCAATATTGTGTTCATCGTTCGACTGGAACGGTATACGTCCTCCCTATCTCGTTGCCACCGAAAATGATGCAATGAACGGCGTACCGATGCTTTTCGGATATCTTCTCACAAATACTGCACAGATGTTTTCTGATATCCGTACCTACTGGAGTCCTGAAGCTATGAAGCGTGTTTCAAAAGTCAAACCCTTGGGACTTGCAGAAAACGGAGTAATACACCTGATAAACTCAGGGGCATCTGCTCTTGACTTTTCAGGAAGAGAGACAAATAAAAGCGAATCTTGCATAAAGCCGTTCTGGGATATAACAGCCAAAGATGCAGCAGAATGCCTGAAGGCTACAACCTGGGAACCTGCCAATACTGGATATTTCAGAGGAGGAGGTTTCTCTTCCCAGTTCAATACTAAAGGTGTAATGCCGCTGACAATATCGAGGGTCAACCTTGTAAAAGGACTCGGTCCTGTTCTTCAGCTTGCCGAAGGATGGACTGTTGAGTTGCCTGAAAAAGTACATAAAATACTTACCGACAGAACTGACCCCACATGGCCTACAACATGGTTCACACCAAGACTTACAGGACACGGCCCGTTTAAAGATGTTTATTCGGTTATGGCAAACTGGGGAGCGAACCACTCATCGTCAAGCTATGGCCATATCGGTGCTGACCTTATTTCATTAGCCTCTCTGTTAAGGATCCCTGTATGTATGCATAATGTACCGGAAGACCAGATATTCCGACCCAGTGCCTGGAATGCATTCGGAATGGACAAGGAGAGCTCTGACTACAGGGCTTGTGTGAACTATGGTCCACTATACAGGTAAAAGATGATATAAATCACATCTTCAGGTTTTCATACAATTTGTAAGTGAATTTGATGTTATTTATAATATAACCGGTAAAATCCTTTCAAACAGATTGATATGAGATACATTAAAACCCTTATCGCAGTTTCAGGAATTACGTCTTTGTTGATTCTTAATTCCTGTTCGGATACTTATAATAATGATAATCCTGCTATTTCAGGAGATTATTCAGTATTTGCCTGGAATGACCTGGGAATGCATTGCCTTAATCCCACTTATGATAAGGCAGTAATTCTCCCACCCTATAATAACCTTATGGTGCAGGTGGTTAAGAGAGGTTCTGTACCTGAGGTTGTTACTGCCGGTATTACAGTCTCTTATAAAATTCTGGAAAACACAACTTCGTTTAATAAGCGCTCCTATGGAGGTTTCTGGGATAATGCCCTGGCACTCTTCAGCGCATCTCCTGTTCATGATGTCGGGCTTACAGGAAATGGGCTCAGCGGAAACATGACTTCTGCTGACAACCATTTTATTGCTGACGGAATACCAGTTGTACCTGTCAATGATGCCGGAACATGGAATCCTTACCAGGTGGCTGAAATAACAGTCAGAGACAATAGTGGAAATTTACTCGCTACAACCAGGGCCACTGTGCCAACTTCAGATGAAATAAACTGTGCCAAGTGCCATACTTCAGATCCTTTTAGTGATATCCTCTCGAAGCATGATACAAAACACGGGACGAGCCTTGTAACTAGTAAACCAGTACTCTGTGCAAAATGCCACCCCAGTCCGGCTCTTGGTATAACTACAGGTCCACAGATGTATCTTTCAAAAGCAATACATGGCTCACACGCTTCCAGAGGCGCATCATGTTACGACTGTCATCCCGGAGCCACAACAAAATGCAGCAGAAGCCTTGCTCATACATCTGCTGATGGCAATTGTACAACCTGCCATGGAGATATGGCAAACGTTGCAAGTTCCATTACGGGAGGCAGAGTACCGTGGGCTTCTGAACCTTCATGTGCAACATGTCACACAGGAGTTACAGGAGTAAGCACCGGGAGTGCTCTTTACCGGAATTCAAAAGGACATGGCAATATGTATTGCTCTGCCTGCCACGGAAGTCCTCATGCAATGTATCCCTCACGTGAAGATTCCGATAATTATCAGCCTAAACAATACCAGAGTGCAACAAAAATTAAAACTATCGGGAGTTGCGGATACTGCCATACCAGTTCCAGGGGAGAAGGTGCCACTGGTGAGTTCTCTGAAGAACATGGAGGTGTTAATCCGGAAAAAAGCATTGGATGCAGGATTTGTCACACTTCTATCCCCCTCAACACTGCAGAATGGCCTCACGCCTACACATGGAAAAATTCTAACTGATTCATTCAAAATAACTGTATAAAGCCGGACCTGTTTCCGGCTTTTTTTTAAAATTCATTACTGCAAGGCATCCCGATAAGTAATTAATTTTTAAATTGGTATCATTAAATATACTTTGTAAATTATAATACCATAACCTATCTAATATCTGAACCAACCTATGGAAAACACATCTGAAATTAAAAGGATTGATCTTGATGAGGAAACTCTCAGGGATCTTGACAAAACACGAAAGTGGTCAATGTTTTTAGCCATACTGGGCTTTATTGCTATCGGCCTTTTACTTATAATAGGTCTGGTGGCCGGAATCTTTCTATCAGCCTTCAAGACAGAATCAGTTCCGCTGGGAGCCGGTGAATCTGTAATTATCTTCGCTATTCTGGTGGTTTTCGCTTTGATCTATTTCTTCCCGGTTTTCTATCTGTACAGATTTTCAAAACATGCCGGGCATGCTGTTAAAGAAGTTGATAACGACCATATGAAAAAAGCATTTAAATTCCTCAGAAAATACTATGTATATATAGGTATATTGACAATTATCGTCCTTGTTACATATATTATCATAATAATTGCTTCCGGGGCTTCGCTTGCATTTCTGAAAGATATGGGAACCGGGATATGATTAAGAAGGATATCGTAATTGTATTCGATTGTGGTGCAACGAATGTCAGGGTAATCGCTATCGACAGCAGGGGAAAGATCATCGCTTCGGATTCCTCACCAAACAATACAAAACCTGATCCTTATAATCTTTCCTGGAGAATATGGGATGCCCAGGATATATGGAGCCGGATGTGCCTGGCTTCAAGGAAGGTGATCAAAGAGATCGAACCATCCAGGATTGCAGGTACCACTGTGACCACTTTTGGCGTCGACGGCACTCTTTTCGATAAATCGGGGAAAATGCTTTACCCTGTCATTTCGTGGCAGTGCGAAAGGACCGCTCCAATTATGGCGAATATTGGAAAGTACATTCCTCTTGATGATCTGTATGGTGAATGCGGGGTCCTTCCTTTTACTTTCAACACAATAAATAAGCTGATTTGGTTTGCAGAAAAAAGGCCCGACCTGGTTGAGAAAAGCCATAGATTCCTCTTCATGCCTTCGATCTTTACATTCTTTATGACCGGCGAAATGGTCAACGACACAACAATGGCAGGCACATCGATGGTTACTAACCTGTCGGAACGACAAATGTCAGAAAACATACTGAGCAGAATCGGATTTCCCGGCGATAAATTCGGTGAAATTGCAGAAGCAGGAACTATTACCGGAAAAATAACAGCAACCGCATCCTCAGAGACAGGTATCCCTGAAGGCACTCCTGTTGTTGCCAGCGGGCATGATACCCAGTTTGCAATTTTCGGCTCAGGGGCAGAAAAAAACCAGCCTGTCCTCAGTTCAGGAACCTGGGAAATACTTATGGTCCGGTCCGAGGGCCACAGGTCAGGCAAAGAGCAGCTCGAGAATTCAATAACCACTGAGCTGGACTCAAGACCCGATTTATATAATATTGGTAATCAATGGATTGCATCAGGCATCCTGGAATGGGCGAGGAAAAATCTCTACGCCGATATTATAGATGATGTTTATGAAGCAATGATCTCCGGGGCTGAAAAAGTACCGGCAGGGTCCAATGGCGTGAAAGTAGTTCCGAAATTTTATGAAGAGCTGAATGGCAAGCCGGCAGGACAGATCCTTGGGCTAACCATGGAATCGACACGTGATGATATCTACCATGCTATGCTGGAATCTCTCTCAGAAAGGCTTGCTGAAGGGAAAAAGGCACTCGAAATTGCTGGCGGATTCAAAACAGATAGCATTCTTTGTGTTGGAGGCGGGTCGAAAAACAGGTTGTGGAACAAGCTGAGAGCAAGACACACAGGGGTCCCGGTGAAAATCATAGACCAGAAAGAGACAACAGTCCTCGGGGCATCCTTGTTTGTACAGGCAGCATGTGGGAATGTATCTTCACCTGAAGAGGCGCGGAAAATGATTGATTATAAAACTGAAACAATCTGGCCGGAGTAAAGAATGATCCGACAGCCAGGTACATTATTGAACTGACAGTAGAGTTTATTGTTTCCTTATAGAAGTTAAAATCCTGAAACATGTCCATAGCATATTTTAATGGCAGCTTCCTCAGCAAAGATGAGGTAAAGATCAGCCCTGATGACAGGGGATTTCTTTTTGCTGATGGGGTTTATGAAGTCGTAAGATGGTATGAAGGAGCTTTTTTTGATATGGAGAGCCATGTCGCAAGGCTTAAAAGAAGCATGAAAGAGATCAGGATTTCATGGCCGGATGCAGATGCATTCCCTTCGATAGCCGGTGAATTGATCACCAGGAATAATCTACAGCTAAAACCATCCCTGATCTATCTCCAGGTAACAAGGGGATCGGCTAAACGGACTCATGCCTTTCCGTCACCACCTGTTGAACCAACTGTTTATTGTTATGCCTGGGGATTCAAACCGGCAACCGAACTGATCTCCTCGGGCATTGAAACAATTCTCCGGGATGACCCTCGATGGAACAGGTGCGACATAAAATCAATTTCACTTCTGCCCAATATACTTTACTTCCAGGAAGCTATAGAGGCAGGAACCATGGAATGCATCTTTATGAGAGACGGTATGATGACCGAATGTGCACATTCAAATGTATTTTTTGTGATTGACGGCAATGTTTTCACATATCCTGAATCCGAAAATATCCTGTCGGGAATAACACGGAAAAATGTGATCCGGATGGCAAAAGAAGAAGGTATCTCTGTAATTGAGATCCCTGTGGCTGCCAGCAGGCTCAGTGAGGTCAGCGAAGCGTTCATAACAAACACCTCATTTGAGATTGCACCAGTTATCGCAATCGATAAAAAACCAGTTGGCAATGGCGTTCCGGGTCCTGTTACCAAACAACTACGTGCAAAATTCGATAAGCATGTTCGCGGATTGAAAGGCTGATTCAAACTATCTAATTTTTCTATATTTGCACAAAATTTTATTTTACCATGAGCGACATGCCTTTAAGCGAACAGGAACAGATAAGAAGAAATTCCCTCGACGAACTAAAGAAAATGGGGATAAATCCTTATCCGGCAGCACAATATAAGACTAATGCCTTTGCCAGGGACATCATAGAAAACTTCTCACCAGAAAAAAACAATTATCCTGATGTTATAATTGCCGGCAGGATAATGAGCAGAAGGATAATGGGAAATGCTTCTTTCGCTGAATTAATGGACTCAACGGGAAGGATCCAGATCTATGTGCGTCGCGATGATGTTTGTCCCGGAGAGGATAAAACATTATATAATACTGTATTCAAACGTCTTCTTGACATCGGGGACATAATTGGCGTAACGGGATTTGTTTTCCAGACACAGATGGGGGAGACAACTGTTCATGTTAAAGAATTCACAATCCTCAGTAAATCGATACATCCTCTTCCGGTGGTAAAGGAAAAGGACGGACAGATATTTGACGCTGTGACAGACCAGGAAATGCGCTATCGCCAGAGATATGTAGATCTTATTGTTAATCCTCATGTTCGTGAAGTATTCCGTAAAAGGACTCAGATTTATCAGACCATGAGGGAACTCTTTAACTCCAAAGGGTATCTTGAAGTCGAAACTCCTGTACTTCAACCTATTCCGGGTGGAGCTACCGCAAGGCCCTTTATCACCCATCATAATACCCTCGACATCCCTCTCTACCTGAGGATAGCCAATGAACTCTACCTGAAACGGCTTATCGTAGGAGGTTATGAAGGTGTTTATGAATTCTCAAAGGACTTCAGGAATGAGGGTATGGATCGTACGCATAATCCCGAATTCACTGTAATGGAGATCTACATTGCATACAAGGATTATAACTGGATGATGTCCTTTACTGAGGAAATAATAAGTACTGTCGCCATGAAGCTGCACGGCAAAACAGAGGTCATGTATGATGGTAAGATCATCAACCTGAAGCCTCCCTATAAGAGAATAAGCATGCTTGATTCCATAAAGGAAAACACGGGCCTCGACATATCCGGTATGGATGAATCACAGCTCAGAAAGGCTTGCGACAGCATTGGAGTGGAACATGATCCCACCATGGGCAAAGGCAAGCTTATCGATGCGATCTTCAGTGCGAAATGTGAACACACACTTGTTCAGCCTACTTTTATAATTGATTATCCTGCAGAAACTTCCCCTCTTACAAAGATGCATCGCAGCAAACCGGGACTGACAGAGAGGTTCGAGCTTTTCATTAACTGCAAGGAGTTAGCCAATGCATACAGCGAGCTGAATGATCCGATCGACCAGATGGAACGCTTTAAGGACCAGCTCCGGCTTTCAGAGAAAGGAGACAATGAGGCAATGTTCATCGACCTTGATTTCGTAAGAGCCCTTGAGTATGGTATGCCACCCACATCAGGTATGGGAATGGGTATGGACAGGCTCGCAATGCTGATGACTGACCAGCCATCCATCCAGGATGTACTCTTCTTTCCGCAGATGAAGCCTCTGACCCAAAAACCAAAAGCTGAAAGCGTGAAAGAAGAATACCTTGCCCTGAGTATTCCTGAGGAGTGGATTGACCCTTTGAAAAAACTCGGTTTTACCACCGTGGCAAAGCTGAAGGAGACAGAAAAAGCAGGTAAACTGGCAAATGATCTGAACGGGTTCAACAAGAAAAATAAACTGGGCCTCCAGGGACTAAGTCCCGAAGCAGTTGAGAAGTGGCTTGGCAGATAACAGATAAGCCTTCTTATTCAGAGACCCTGGCCTCATCCGCCAGCTAAACTGCACTTTACAGATATCTTATCAGACCTGTCAGCCCAGGTCTTTGAGAGCTTTTACCAGGACATCGAGTTCTTCCGTTGTGGTATATACATTAGGTGTTATCCGGCATCCATGAACATTGGCCCCGTCAATCGGTGCACAATAGATTTTGTATTTTTTGAAGAGTATATCACCCAGGTCGCCAGGTTTCATATTCTTAACGCCCACATTTGCAATTGCACATGACCTGGCAGGATCTTCAGGAGTATTAATTACAATATGCGGAAGATCTCTGACCTTATCAGTCCAGTAACGCTGAAGATACCTGAGCCTGGCTTCTTTTCTTTCACCCCCGATCATACTGTAGAAATCGAGGGCCTCAGTTATTGTAAGATCGGTATATACAGGGTGTGTGCCGATCTGGTTAAGGCGAAGTATGTTATCAGGATTTGTTTCACCCGAAGCAATAAGAGGCCACACTTTCTTTATATTCTCCTTTTTTACATAGAGTATCCCTGATCCGAGGGGAACGCTAAGCCATTTATGGAGGCTGCTACCATAATAGTCGCAGTTCAGTTCAGGTATTGTAAACCTGAAATGTCCGAAAGCATGTGCCCCGTCGACCATCACATCCACACCCTTTGAATGAGCCATATCACAAATCTTCCTGACAGGAAGGATATGACCGGTAATGTTTATCATATGGCAAACCATCAGCAATTTAGTCTTCGCGGTAATTGCTGAGGCATAAAGGTTTACTATCTCATCATCCGAAGCCGGGTGGTTGGGAACAGTAACTATCTTATTAACAACACCGTAGCGCGCGGCTACCTGCCTGAACATATTCAGCATTGATGGATAATCCTGTTCTGCCATCACCGCCTCATCGCCAGGTTTCCAGTCCAATCCCCCGATAATAATATCCAGTGATTCGGTGGTATTCCGTGTTATTATCAGCTCTTCAGCGGTACATCCTGCCAGGGAAGCCAGCTTTGCGGCCATAGCCTTCTTGTTCTCAAACTGAACTGTCCTCATATAATAAGATCCCTGGTAATTGACATCCCGGATGTGCTTAACAAGACTTTCAAGGGTCTGCTGCGGGAGGAAACAGTAATATCCGTTTTCGAGGTTTATGTAGTCAGGCTTAATAAGATATCCTGCCCGTATTTTTTTCCAGAAATCTTCATCTTCTGCAAGTGTTGCTGAAGGAATTTCTGCGACAGATTCGAAAAGCCTGGCCAGGCCTGAAGGGGCCGCCATAGTTCCAAGACCCAGGAGTCCTGCGTTTTTTATAAATGACCGCTTATCCATAGTTTAAAATTTATATCCTTTGTAACGCTATTTTATTTATTCCTGATTTTCCCAGGGATAAAAAGGGAATTCCCGCCGTTGAATTTTCTGTCGAGAAGAAGGTCCACCACCTGTACACCATTCATCATTGTTCCAAAGAGACCGTGGGCAAATTTAGGCTGGTAAAGATTCTTAACCGGAGTTTTCATCGGCAGCCTTTTAGGACCGAACTGTGTCACAAGCGACGCCATATCATAGATGCTTCCTGTCGGAGATCCGGAATAACGGGAATAAGTCGCCGGAGTGGAAATATCTTTTACAACAATATGTTTACTGAGATCAGGAATAAAGTATTTCTCAATAATGTTTATCAGGAAATCGGCCCATTTTTCTTTTTCCGCACGGTACGATTCATAATCTTTTTCTCGAAGCTCTTTCCAGCCACTAAGAGCCCAGGGAGTACTACGGATGGTGATAGTGTTCTTCGCTCCCGTAGTGAGGGATGGACATATAACTGCAGCATGGAAGCAATCAGCAGAAAACCCGTGATTACCTGCCAGGAATGCGTCAAAAAGCTTTTCGGATGTCCCGAGCCCTGTGGAAACGACATTATATGGATAGTCAAGATCCAGTGTCTTCATGTCTATCCTGTCATCGAGCCCGAGTGCAACATTTAAAGAGGATGGAGACATTATTGTTTTTTCAAGCTTTTGAACATAAACCCCGGGCAGCTGATCATCACCTGTAAGTTTCCTCATCGCCAGCATCGGGTCGATAGTTGTAATAACCTTTTCTGCCTTTATAAATGATGTATCTCCTTTTATCCTTACCCCGGAAACACTGCCTCCATCAATTTCTATCTTTTCGACCTCCGCATTAAATCGAATTTCACCACCAAGCGACTGGAATTTTTCAGCAAGCCTGGCAGGGTATTCATCGAAAAATCCATAGGGTCTGAAACATCTTGTCATTGACGACAGCATTGCCCCGGTAGCCATGATTGCAGAAGCCCGTTCAGAAGGGACCCCCGAAAATGAAGTAAATGTTTCCATCACTTCCCTTAGTTTCCTGCCGGTAATACCGAATTTATCGAGAAGGCCGGAGTAGGTCCGGCTGAGGTTTGCAATTACTTTTGGTGCAATAAAAGGCGTTGCAAGTGTATCTTTAAGGGTGGCGTTGGCTTTCAGCTTCCTGACCTGCCTGAACATGTCGACAGAATAATCCATCAGTGCAGTAATCTTTTTTGCATCGGTCGGGAACTTTTCAATAAGATACCTGGTGAAATTTTCAGCCCCGGCAGGGATCCTGTATTCATCTACCTGATCCCCGTTAACCACGAGTCTTCTCATAAAATTACCTTCATACTGCTTGAGCGGAAGGTCTACCTCCAGATATTCGAGAATATCAACAATATCAGGGAATAGCTGGGTTGTTTCAAAAACATATCCCCCTTTTTCATATGCTGTACAATAACCTCCGGGGTAACTGTTCTTCTCAACAATCAGGGTTTTCATACCTGTTGTATTCTTAAGCCACATAAGACCTGATGAAAGTCCGCTCAGACCGGCACCTATAATCACAAGATCGTACTTGTTCTGGCCGGTATAGTTTGATGAAAGAGTGTCGCGTTTAAGCAGGTATGTATTGCCCATAATGTTATTATTTATGTTTATTAGTGAAAGTTACGAAAGCCATTCACATTATCAAATAAATCTAAAAAATGATTTGAGCAATTCCTGCCGGCATTCTTCGGTGCATAGAATAGTGTGACCAATATATTAATGATCTGCGGCAACAGGTAATATGGACCCCGAGACCCTGGGGCAGTCTATAATTCCTTCACACCCCAGAATTTATTGATGTCTGTCCACCTGCTGATTTCGGGTTTCAGGAACTGACGCCTGCATTGATCAATCCTCAATCCTCTTATTTCAATATCTTCCAGTAAAGCAGGAAGCATACCTGTTTTATGTGCCACAGCAATGGCAGGTATTTCACCAGGATCAAATCCCATGAGTGTTGCACCGACCATATCTGCAGCAAGAGGAGAAGTGGCTGCAATTATTAATCCCATATCGACCAGGGGACCGCTGCCGGGGCCATTACCCTCCATCGCTGTTGAGGCATCTATAACCGACAACCCGGTTGCAACAGCATTATTCATATCGAGAATTTCGTAGGCAATTCCCGGTGAACCTGCTTCTGCTGCCCTGTCGTGCAACCACGACCTTACTGAATAATATTCGGTCCCGGGGTATAGTCCTATAAGATTCTTCATTGCCAGTGTAACTGTGGCAAGAACATGGGTTTTCATCATTGGCACAGAACACAGTAAATCGGTTTCTTTAAGAGCTTTGTGAATCTTAACCGACCTGGCAGCAAGTCCGTTTTTCAATGGTACTTCAACGATATCTCCTGAGTGAAGGTTGATAAGAGGTATATTAAGCGATTTAGCCATTTCTGTGTAACCAAGAACATCGAAAACATGTTTCTGCATGTTATCGAGTATTTCTCTCTTCCTGGTCCGGAAGGTTTCATCATTGATTACATTAAATGATGAAGCCGCAGCCGAGCCTTCACCTATCATTACTTCCTTCCCGGCATTCAGCATGAGTTGTGCAAGTGTTTTTATCACAGCAGGTTTTGTGGTGCAGGCCGGGCTGTCAGCAACAAGATTAGGTTTGAGCATTATACGGTTTTTGCCGCTTGTAACAGCTTTTATGCCCCCCAGCAGCTCTATTGCTTCCTCAACTGCTTTCGGGATATTCCCATTCTGGATCTTTGCAATACTGACGATCTCTTTCTTAATGTTCCGGTCCAAAGATCCGGATAGGGCGGAATTAATTCCAAACGCTGTAGAACCTACAGCAAGGGCAGATGATGTGTAAATAAATTTCCTTCTCGAAATAGCGGACTTTTTCATATTAATCTTTTCAAAATCATCAATAAAGTTATGAAAAGATCAAACTTATGTCAAATGATCCTGCACCGGCGGGCAGAATTAAAGGGCATAGAGATCCCTGACTTGTCAGAAATATTCTGTAAAATGAATTATTACTTCAGGTTCTTTTCAAAAAGGTTAAAGATCCTTTTATACTCATCGGTCCAGCTGGAAGGTTCCACAAAGCCGTGGCTTTCAAGCGGATAAACAGCAAGCTCCCAGTTATCCTTGCCCAGTTCAATAAGCCTCTGAACCAGCCTTACCACATCCTGGAAATGTACATTATCGTCTATCATGCCATGGCATATCAGCAATGCTCCTTTTAATCCTTCGGCATAATATATAGGAGAACTCCGGGCATATGCAAGGCTGTCTGCAACAGGAGTATTAAGAATGTCGGAGGTATAGCCGTGATTATAATGAGCCCAGTCGGTGACAGACCTGAGTGCTGCTCCGGCAGTAAAGGTTCCGGGTTTCCTGAACATCGCCATAAGAGTAATGAAACCTCCGTACGATCCGCCATATATACCTATTTTATCGGGATTTACCTGGCATTCACTGACCAGGAATCCTGCCCCGTCGGCCTGGTCATCAAGGTCTTTGCCCCCCATATTCCTGTATATGGCTGTACGCCAGTCGCGGCCATAGCCTGCACTTCCCCTGTAATCGATATCCAGGACTGTATATCCGTTATCAACAAGAAAATTGTGGAACATATATTCATGCGAATAATCGCTCCACCATCTGTGCGCATTCTGAAGATAGCCTGCACCATGTACAAAGATGACTGCCGGCCCATTCTTCAACCGGTTGGCGGGTCTGTAAAGCCTTGCCGGAACCATGATCCCGTCAGAGGCTTTAAAATTTATAAATTCCGGCATACGCCAGCTGTATTGCCTGAATTCAGGGGTTACAGATTCGGTGATCCTGACAGGAACAGCCTTATTTTTATTTTCGACGATATAAAGCTCCCATGGCTGGTTTGCAAAAGAAACCCTCAGGGCAATGTTCTTTTCGTCGGGTGAAAGTTCATACTCCACTCCCCCGCCAAAGTTCGTTATGCGTGTCCTGGATCCTCCGGTTACAGGCATGCTGTAAAGCTCCCTGATCCCAGGATCAACTTCATTTGAAATAAAATACCAGAGTTTTTTATCAATCGACAATTTAAGATCATAAACCTCAAAGGTGCCTGATGTCAGCGCTTTCTTCTGTCCGGTAGAGATATCAAGGACATATAAATGGGAATACCCCGTTTCCTCCGACTGAAAAAAAATAGTCCTATTATCAGGAAGCCATCCAAGCTGTCCGTATCCTATACCAGGGCCTCCTATCCAGGCACTATCATGCTGCCTGTCGAGCAGTTTCAGGTTACCGTTTTTAATATCCAGGAGCATGATCCAACGGTCCTTGTTGTCTTCGGAATAAATATCTATAACTGCAGACTTTCCATCATCTGACCAGACCGGGTCGCGAAATGACAAATTCCTTTTTCTTGGTTTTGCTTCTTTCCTGCCAGGGTAATCAGACACATAATCAGGAACATCCATGATTCCTGGAATATCATCAGTTTTTACCTGGTACAGTGAGTCTCTTACCATGTCATAAATATTAAGATCCCCGGATGAGGAAAATGGCATTCCAACCTTGGACCTGCCGGGGATATCTTCCGTATAGCCTGATTCTGTAACATAAGCAGGGACCACAGTCCTCTTCTGTTCCACCGGCTGAAATGATTGCCATACCAGGAAATTATAATCCGGACTAAGTTTTACTGACCTGGCCTGGCCCTGACCTGTATAAATAACTTTTGGTACCTCAGGTTCCATGGATTTTGATTCTTTACGGTCCAGGTCTGTTCGCTTTTTCCTTTCGGCAAGTGTCCTGAAAAGATACATCTGGTTGTTATGCAGTGCTTTATCATTTTCATTGCCGGCAAATTGTCCTTCTGCTTTTTCCTTCCCGCTCCTGATGTCTGTAAGCTGCAGGTATGACCCATCCTTCATATCCCACGAAAACCAGTTATTCCCGACCGTGTACAGTATTTTATCTTCAGACATATTGAATGTGGGATTGGATTCATAGGCTGATGTAAAGGTTACCCTGGTGATTTTACCTGTTTTTAAATCGGCAAGAAAGAGATCTCCGCCTTTGGAATATACCATTTTTGACCTGTTGCGGTTATAAGAACCATAAAATGAGGGGAGTTTTTTCTGATCAGCCTGGCTTACTTTTTCAGGAAGACGGCTTCCGCTTTTCAGCACAAATAAATCTGGAAGTGAGTCTGCGTTTCTTCTCCATGTGAAATATAGAAGGTTCCCAACCGGAGACCATTGAGGGTTTTCAGGTGAATAACCGGTGAACCGCTCACCTTGCATGATCTTATCCAGTGTAAGCTGCCCCTGGGCAAACAAATAACCAGGTAAAAGAAGAAAGAAAACGATAATTACTGCAGGAAGGAATATTTTTTTCATGGGTTGAAAGATGAAAATTTAAAAACAGATAAAAGTATAAATTTAACCGATTATAACATCCCTTGAATCTAACGATAAAAGTCATCATGTATACAAAAATAAATTGCTGAAATTCCGGTGATTTCTTTTCCTTTATTATAATCCTGCTTCTCTTTTTGACACGGGCAATGAATCAACAACTGAAATTCCATATCTTTGGGAATAACAGATATATCTTTCCTTATGCTTAATCTTCTGAAACACCCGCTTCTGACACATAAGCTTACTCATCTTCGCCGTAAAGAGACGAGTACAAAAGAATTCCGTGAAGCTCTTGATGAAATTGCAGGTCTCATGGCATACGAGATCACACGTGACCTGCCACTGAAAAATATCACTGTCGAAACACCTGTCGGCAAATGCGATACTATGGAACTAGCGCGGGAGGTAGTGCTTATTCCTGTTCTCCGCGCCGGGCTGGGAATGGTTGATGGTATCGCAAATCTTATTCCCACTGCCCGGGTAGGACATATTGGCATGTACCGCGATCATGAGACCCTTGAACCCAATACATATTACAGTAAATTCCCTGACAACCTTGCTGATTCAATAATCATGGTTCTTGACCCGATGCTTGCCACCGGGGGAAGCGCGTCTGCCGCCATAAGCTTCATCAAGAAGCAAGGAGGGAGAACTATTAAGCTGGTATGTGTGGTCGGAGCACCACAGGGAGTCGAAAGGGTGACAAGGGACCATCCTGACGTACAAATCTATCTTGCCGGTCTCGATGAAAAACTCAATGACAGCGGATACATTGTGCCGGGCCTGGGTGATGCCGGCGACAGGCTGTTCGGAACAAAATAACCGGACTATTTTAAAAGGTCGAGAGAATAATTAATATATACGTCGTTAAGTTTGCAGAGACCTGCATTTTTAACATTATCCTGGCCGGAAGTCAGGATATACTTCAGAAATTCTTTAACTACAGGATCTGTTGGTTTGCCGATTGACCCGAAAGTAAGTTCCCTGCATAACATATCGGGGTAGATACCAAGCCAGACACTGCGATGTGCCTCGTCAAGGTTCCTGAAAGGGATCTCTTTTCTGTCAACCTTATTATCAAAATCAAGATCAAAGGGAATAACCTGGATGTTATCAGTTCTCTCGCCGCTTGGATTACTGAAGGCATATGAAAAGTTGCAGAATCCTAAAGCCAGGGGATTCTCCTGGACACTCTTTATCATCTGGAAATCGCCGGTAACTTTTGTACCTTTCAAATCGGCAGCTTTTTTGAAAAGGAAAGAAGCAAACATATCTGCAGCACCAGATTCATCAGCCCTTGAGAATACTATAACTTTCTCATTCCCACCGGTATCAAGAAATTCGCTCCATTTAACAGGCGTCTCATTGGTAAAGACTTTTTGAAATTCATCAGGGCTCAAGCCAGATTGGAGGAGCAGTTTCAGGTATGGATTCTTTGAATTTACTATCGGAGCCACACCATCTTTGGCAACAGGTACCACCCATATTCCGGCAGTTTTCTCTTCATCGGAAAGAGGTCTTGATATCATTGCCAGCTGAACTTCTTTGTTCAGCAGGGCTTTTATCCCTTGGCCTGTGCCGTTTTCAACAATTTCGACTTTTACCCCGGGGTTGATTTTCATGAAACTGTCAGCCCAGGTCCTGGCAAGCGGAGAAAGAGCATAAGCTCCGCTTATCGATATGGTCCCCGAAAGATTAACCTTTGGAGGTTCTTTTTTTTCCTCAGGAACATTTCCTGTTTTTCCATGCCTGCATCCTGCAAGCATCAATAAACATAAAACCAGTGAAAAGCTGTATCGAAGGCTCATTTTTTTTTAAAGTTACAAAAAATATAGGCTTAAGTCAAGATAAAAATTGTTAAAAACAGGCTGCTCTCTGACCTGTTTCTGGGTTCAAATAATGCATTGCCCACTTTAAAAACATTTCTTAATTTCGGCTGTTAATAAGAAGATGCTACAGGAAAACGCAATAGAAGTAAAAAATGTCTGGAAGTCTTTTAAAACAGTCCAGGCAGTTAAGGGAATAAGCCTCAGCATACCAAAAGGAAAATTTGTAGCCCTGCTCGGGCCTAACGGGGCAGGAAAAACTACCCTTGTCGAGATGATTGAAGGTATTCAGAAACCCGACAGCGGGGAAATATCTATAGCAGGAAAACACTGGAAAGGTAATGAAGATGAGCTCCACCGGATTATCGGGCTTTCACTCCAGGAAACAAGATTCATCGATAAACTGAGAGTGTCGGAAACTCTTCTTCTCTTTGCCAGTTTCTTCAACCTCGGGAAAGAAAGAGTAGAAGAAATTATAGAGATCGTGGGGTTACGGGATAAAAGAAAATCATATGTGGTGAATCTGTCAGGAGGGCAGCGTCAAAGGCTGGCCATTGGAATTGCGCTTATCAACACTCCGGCAATATTACTTCTCGATGAACCAACCACCGGCCTTGATCCTAATGCAAGGAGAGAAATATGGGCTATTCTTCACAAACTCAAAGATGCATCCGGAACATCTATGATCCTTACCACCCATTATATGGAAGAAGCAGAAAAGCTTTGCGATTACATTATTATTATGGATAATGGTGTCATCCTGCGTGAAGGCACTCTCGATCAGCTACTTGCTGAAGCCAGAACACTTGATGACCTGTTTATCTCCCTGACAGGCAGGAGGATCTATGAATAAGTTTTTCAGGATAAGACAGCTTTGGCTGCTGATACAAGCTCATTTCCACGAAATCATCAGGGAACCGGGAGTAATTTTCTGGGGCATTATCTTTCCCATCCTCATGTCGCTTGGACTTGGACTTGCTTTCACGAGGAAAGCTGATGTTGCAAGGAAAGTGGCCGTTATCCAAACTTCAGAAACTTCCGCCGCCGACACTTCTGCAATATCCAGGTTCCTTGGCAGCAGGTGTGAACAGCATCAGCCCTCAGGTAAAAATGATTACCGGTGGAAGATAGAAATAAGGGATAATAAGCTGGGTAAATCGACATACTTCTTCTACGAGGTTGGATGGGATGACGCCCTTGTACTGCTAAAGAAAGGCACTGTAAACCTGATCATCGACAGCAGTAACGGTGAAACTGTATACAATTTTGATCCTGTAAATTCCGATGCCGAACTTACATACCTCAAGCTAAGTGCAATGATTGGACCGGGAAATGTTCTCCCTGCCCCGGCAGGCGATGAAATAAGACCTTTAACGCTGGCAGGGACCAGATACATCGACTTCCTAATACCCGGACTGATAACCCTTGGAATCATGATGTCATCGATGTGGGGAATAAGCTATGGGATCATTGAAAAGAGATCCAAGAAGCTGCTGCGAAGAATGGTGGCAACACCTATGAAGAAATCACATTTCCTTATCGCCCTCATCGCTGTAAGGGTGATTATGAATTTCATAGAAGCTCTTGCAGTGTTCCTCTTCGCAATAGTTGCATTCAAAGTAACGATCCAGGGAAGCATATCAGCCCTGATTTTATTGTTTTTTGCAGGAAATATCGCCTTTGCCGGTCTTGCAGTACTTATCTCCTCCCATACCTCAAATACGGAAGTTGGCAACGGGCTCATTAATGCGGTTGTTATGCCCATGATGGTTCTGTCGGGGATATTCTTCAGCTATCATAACTTCCCGGATTGGAGTCTTCCCGTGATCAGGAACCTCCCGCTGACAATGCTCGCGGATGGCATGAGAGGTATCTTCAATGAAGGGGCAGGCTGGTCGCAGACTGCATTACCTGTTGTTATTCTCTCTACGATTGGAGTTGTCTGTTTCGGAACAGGACTCAAAATATTCAAGTGGCATTAAAAACCAGCAAGTTATTTCATTATCTGCCAGGTAGCCTGCCTCCACCAGAGTGACGGTAATAATATTATCTAAGTAAGACTTCCCGGAGCCTGATAGTTTATTATAATTTTTTCAGGTTACCGTCAAATTTGAGAACCTGTCCTTTCCTTGTATCAGTGGAGAATGTTTTATCACCATATCTTATTGATAATGGGCAACCTGCCCTGGATAACACTTTAAGGGAATATAATTTCCCGCCAGCCCATCCGAATTCAACGACAAAACCACCCCTGGCGCACATTCCTTTTATATGTCCATTTGGAATATTTTCCGGAAGTGCGGGCAGGATGTCGATGGCATCAAGATGACTCTGCAAAAGCATCTCAGAAATACCGGCAGCTCCTCCAAAATTACCATCTATCTGAAATGGAGGGTGAACATCGAACAGGTTAGGATAAGAGCCGCCTCCATTATTGCCTCCCCCGGAAGCAGCAGCCTGTGACTGACCCTGTGGCCTCAGCAGCATCTGAACCATTTTCCAGGCATGGTTTCCATCTCTGAACCTGGCCCAGAAATTGATCTTCCATGCCAGGCTCCAGCCTGTCCCCTCATCGCCCCTGGCAATGAGTGATTTCTTTGCAGCCTCCATCAGTTCAGGTGTCTCCTTCCAGTTTATTTCCTTTCCCGGATGTACTCCCCATAAATGCGATACATGCCTGTGCTTATTATTGGGATCATCCTTATCTTCAAGCCATTCCTGCAGCTGCCCGAACCTGCCAACCTGGTAAGGGGCGATCTTAGGCAGCAGCATCTTTAGTGTGTCGGCAAATTCCCTGTCCCTATCCAGCAATTCCGATGCTTCAATGCAGGCTTTGAAAAGGCTTTTTATTATTTCGTGATCCATTGTTGGTCCTGCCACAAGTCCTCCGTTCTCCGGCGAATTTGAAGGAGTTGAGATGAGCCATCCGGTCCTGGGGTCCTTAACAAGAAAATCGACATAGAACATAGCTGCCCCTTTCATTGCCGGCCAGGCAGTCTTTGAAAGAAAGTTTAAATCGCGTGTAAAGAGGTAATGTTCCCAAAAGTGTTGTACCAGCCAGCCGCTTCCTGAAACCCATATCCCGTGGTTGGAAGCATTAATCGGAGCTGCTCCCCGCCAAAGATCTGTATTATGATGAAGCACCCATCCTCTGGCATTATAGTGCTCTTTTGCAACTTTTTCGCCGGCAGGGATCACCTCATTGAGCATTTTAAAAAGTGCTTCATGGCACTCTGAAATATTCAGCGGCTCAACAGGCCAGTAATTCATTTCTGTATTTATATTGACGGTGTACTTACTATCCCATGCCGGTGAAAGCTTATCATTCCATATTCCCTGGAGATTGGCGGGATAGGTTCCCTCCCGGCTTGACGAAAGCATTAAATACCTTCCATACTGAACATAAAGTGCAGCAAGTGAATTATCCATATTATCTGCTATATCCCTGATTCGCTGGTCAGTAGGATTACCTTCCTTGCCGGAAGGTCCCAGGTTGATCGAAAACCTGTTAAAATACTTCTGATAATCAGCGATATGTTCTGACTTGAGACGGCTGAATGATTTGATACCCAGGTCTGCCAGGTACTTCGAACAGCGATCGTCAGGATTCGCAATTACATAATTCGGATTTAGGAAATTAGTCGCTGCTACTAGCTGGATCATGGCCTCATCAGCTTTCTCTATGTGAAGGCGGTTGTCCAGGGCTGTCATACTGCCTCCTTTTAATACAACTTTCAACATCGCAGTTCCTGTCATAACCCCATCTTTGACTTTTACAACCAATGTCATAAAACCATCGTTTGTGGCTACAACAGAGGTGCTTTCATGAGGAGAGGAAAGGATGATATCAAAAGTGAGTGAGCTCTTTTTGTCCGAGGTAAGGTTCACGGCAATCAGGTTACCAGGATAACTGGCAATATATTCCCGGGTAAAGGAAGTGTCTTTTATTATATACGTTGTTTTACAGACAGCATCCTCCAGATTAAGTTCACGTCTGTAATTCTCAACTTTATCATGGCCAGGGAAGCTGATCCATAAATCCCCGAAGGGTTGATATTTTTGCTGACGTATAGGTACTCCCATAAACTCCTTCAGAGCAAGATCTTCCGCTTCCTTCTGTCGCCCCTGCCAGAGCAGTTCCCTTATCTGGCCAAGATATTTATAAGCCCCCGTGTGTGCATAATCATGAGGCTCCCCAGCCCACAATGTCTCTTCATTGAACTGTATATGGTCGACCACCGGTGCTCCGAACACCATTGCACCCAGGCGTCCGTTGCCGATTGGCAAGGCTTCTTCCCAGACAGCTGCAGGTTTTTTGTACCAGAGCTTAAGGTCATTTTCTGTCTGTGCCGTACTAATATTTATAATGGACAGCCAGAGGAGGATAATAAGGAAGAGGGGATTTTTTTTCATACCAGGGGTGGTTTTTGGGATGTACTAAGATACAAACTAAACACATTTACCGGAAGTTATTTATTGCAATCAATTAAAGCAGGATTATAAATTATTTATCAGTATATGCAACAGTATGAATTTATCAGAGTCTTTTAAACGGAAACCAAATAAAGACTAAAAAGGAAGAAAATGAAAAATCTTAAGTATCTTACAGTAATGGTTCTCAGCCTGGCAATAACAGGATGTGTGAATTGCCAGACAAGGAAAACGGTATATGGCAACAAGAATGTGGTAAAGAAAGAAAGAACTGCCGGAAATTTCACCGGGGTAACTACCAGTTCAGCTATCGATGTACTGCTGACACAGGGCGAAGCAAACAGCGTTGTTGTAGAAGCTGATGAAAATCTCCATGAATATATCCTTACGGAAGTTAAGGACGGTACATTGCATATTTATACCGATGCAAACATTCGCGAAGCCGAGATGAAAAGGGTTCATATTACCATGAAGGAGATAAACTACATAGGTACCACCAGCGCCGGCGATGTTATAGGCATTACTCCGGTAAGAACTGACGAACTTAAAGTATCGGCATCAAGCGCCGGAGACATTAAGCTTGAAGTTTATGCAAAATCTCTTGATGCCAATGGTAGCAGTGCTGGCGATATCACTCTTTCCGGAGAAGTCGACATGCTTGAAGCAGGTATGAGCAGCGCAGGCGATCTGAATGCCTATAACCTTAAAGTTAAAGAAGCAGATGTTTCAGTATCCAGTTCAGGTGATGCAGATATATGGGTCACTGAAAGACTCAGGGCAAGAGCATCGAGTGCCGGGGATATAAATTACAAAGGTGACCCAAAGAACGTTGACGCTCACTCATCCAGTGCGGGAGGAGTGCACCGCAGATAGCAATTCCAAATAATATATATTCAGTATTTATTGTTAGCCGTCAGGGAGATTCCCTGACGGTTTTTTTTTACTTTTGTATGACATGATTCCTGTAATAAAATTCCCGATATTATGAAAGAAAATATAAGCATTAACCTGAAAAATGCAGGTACATTTATCTCTCAGGAAGAGATACTTGCACTTGCTCAACAATCTGTGAGACACCTCGAAACACTTAACGCTGGAACAGGGGCCGGGAGTGATTTTCTGGGATGGATATCTCTTCATGATGATATTGCCGGCCAGCTCGACAGGATAGAAAAAACTGCCAGACACCTTAGATCTGTTTCCGACACTACGGTTGTTATTGGTATCGGAGGATCATACCTGGGTGCAAAAGCTGTTATCGACGCTATGTCGCATTCATTCCCTTCTCTTCAGAAGTCGAAGCACCATGAGATTCTTTTTGCCGGCCAGAACATATGCGAGGATTATATGTCGGATCTTCTCGAAGTACTCGACGGCAGGAATTATTCCGTCATAGTAATTTCAAAATCAGGTACAACAACAGAACCTGCCATCGCCTTCAGGATAATTAAGGATAACCTCGAAAAGAAAGTTGGCAAAACACAGGCTGCTGACAGAATAATTGCTGTTACCGACAGTTCAAAGGGTGCCCTCAAGTCGCTGGCTGAATTGAATGGCTATGACACTTTCGTAATTCCTGATAATATTGGCGGCCGCTATTCCGTGCTGACACCCGTGGGGTTACTACCTGTTGCTGTTGTAGGGATCGACATCCGGGAACTTGTAAAAGGGGCCAGGGCTATGGCAGATATAACGAGAAAAAATCATAATGCTTCATCAAACCCTGCTTTGCTTTATGCTGCAGCACGAAACCTTTTGCTTCAGACTGGCAGGTCTGTGGAAATTCTTGTAGGGTTTACTCCCAGGTTACATTTTTTTGCTGAATGGTGGAAACAGCTTTACGGGGAAAGTGAAGGGAAGGACGGGAAAGGGATATTCCCGGCATCAGTCGATTTCACTACCGACCTTCATTCACTGGGACAGTATATCCAGGAAGGACAACGGATACTTTTTGAAACTGTGGTTTCAGTTGCCAATCCAAGAAAGAAAATTACAATACCTTCCGAAAAAGAAGATGCTGACCAGCTTAACTACCTGGCAGGGAAAAGACTTTCTGAAGTAAATCACAATGCTGAAGCCGGTACCATACTGGCTCATAATGACGGGAATGTTCCCGTCATCAGGATCAACTTACCCGAACTTGATGAATATTATTGCGGACAGATGATCTATTTCTTTGAACTCGCCTGTGCTGTAAGCGGTTACATCCTTGATGTCAATCCATTCGATCAGCCTGGAGTTGAAGCCTATAAAAAGAATATGTTCGCTCTGTTAAATAAACCGGGATTTGAAGAAGCCGGGAAAAAACTTAAGGAAAGACTTAAATAGACGTCTAAAAGGATCATTATTAATATGCCGAATAATATATTGAACTATTATAAGGCATAAAATGAACAAAACATATTCCCTAATATATTAAACAACACACCGATACTATGAAAGTAGAACTTAAAAAAGATTTTTCCTGGGCGCTTGTGGTCCCAACCAGCATGGGTGTACGCATCACCCCCTTGAATGGACAGCCGGTCCATTGCAGTAACATGTTCATGATGCACGTGTCGAGCGCTGAATCAAATGTTGCAAGTGTCGCATCATTCCTGGGCCTTCCCGTCAAAATCCTCACGACCTTTGTCAAGGACAGCCCTATTGCAAGAATGATAAAAGACAATCTTGCAGGCCGGCATATGGCTTATGAAGGTGTTGAGGTGGAACAGGGCGGACCTTGGGGTTATCGTCACCAGTTCAATATTGCCGATGCAGGATATGGTTCACGCGGGCCAAGAGTCCAGAACGACCGCGCCGGCGAGGTGGGAAGAACTCTCAATGTAAAGAACTTTGACCTCGAGAGGCTTTTTGTAAAAGAGGGTGTTCAGATTCTCCATCTCTCGGGTCTCATAGCCGCGCTGTCGCCTGACACAAGCAATTTCTGCCTTGAGCTGGCACGTGCTGCAAAAAAACATGGGACAAGGATCTCTTTTGATCTTAACTACAGGGCTTCCTTCTGGAAAAACCGCGAGACAGAACTCTCTGCGATCTTCAGGGAAATAGCATCTGTTTCCGATATTCTCGTAGGTAACGAAGAAGATTTCCAGCTATGCCTCGGCATAAAAGGTCCTGAAGAAGGAGGAAAAGATCTAGCCTCAAAAATCGACAGCTTCAAAGAGATGATCAGCAGGGTCAAGAAAACATTCCCCAATGCTTCAGTTTTCGCTACAACGCTTCGGCAGGTCATCAGCACAAATGAACACCTGTGGGGAGCTATAATGCTCGAAGGTGAAAACTGGCATGTTGTTGAACCACGTGAGATTCATGTTCTCGACCGTATAGGCGGCGGCGACGGGTTTGTCGGAGGTATGCTTTATGCAGTACTTAAGGGCTGGGAGCCTGAGAAATGGATACAGTTTGGATGGGCCACCGGGGCTCTTGCAACCACAGTAGTTACCGATTACGGCGAACCTGCCGATGAAGAGCAGGTATGGAGCATCTGGAAAGGGAATGCCAGGGTCAGAAGATAGTATCTGTCTGGCTATTGCCGATATATTATTAAAAGGTCTATAAAACGCCGAAAGCACGGATTTCATCACCGTGCTTTCGTTTGTTTATATGAAAGACCTGTCAGTTATTTTTTACCTTTCAGCCTGAACTTCTTCACAAAATCATCAATAACCTGTGAGAGGTTAGGATCTCCGATTTCCTGGAGGTCATAATATACTCTGGTATTTGGCTTTTTAATTTTAATGATCCTGTTGAGGTCAATGGGAGTAGCTATAATAACGCTGTCGCATTTGGTGTTATTGATAGTTTTTTCAAGGTCGCGAAGCTGTTGATCACCATATCCCATTGCTGGCAATAATGTACCTATATTAGGATAAAGCCTGAAGGTTTCGCTGAGCTTCCCGACTGTATAAGGACGTGGATCTACCAGCTCGGCTGCTCCGAATTTACGTGCGGCAACAACACCGGCTCCGATTTTCATTTCCCCATGAGTCAGTGTCGGACCATCTTCTACCACAAGCACGCTTTTGCCCTTTATTACCGATGGATCGTCTACCTTGATAGGGGAAGCACCGTCAACAACCACAGCTTCCGGATTAACTTTCTCAATGCTTTCGCGGACTGTTTGTATCGATTCAGGTGATGAACTGTCCATCTTATTGATAACCACGACATCCGCAAGACGTAGTGTTACTTCCCCGGGATAATACCTGAGTTCATGTCCGGCCCTGTGAGGATCGGTGACAGTAATCATAAGGTCGGGTTTATAGAATGGAAAATCATTGTTGCCTCCATCCCAGATTACAACATCACAACCAGCAGGATCCTTTTCGGCTTTACGTAAAATAGCTTCATAATCGACCCCGGCATAAATAACATTGCCGCGAACTACATGAGGCTCATATTCTTCCATCTCCTCAACCGTGCACTTGTGTTTTTCCAGGTCTTTGACAACTGCAAACCTCTGTACCTTCTGGGCGTTCAGGTCGCCATAAGGCATCGGGTGCCTGACGGCAACAACCTTAAGTCCCTTTGCCATTAAAAGTTCAATTACTCTCCTGGAAGTCTGACTTTTTCCGCAACCGGTCCTGATAGCGCCAACAGCTATAACAGGTTTGGTGCTTTTAATCATCGTACCTTCCGGTCCCAAAAGAACAAAATTTGCACCTGCAGCATTTACAATGGCGCTCACCGACATAACTTTCTGATAGGTAACATCGCTGTACGAAAAAACACAATCATCTACTTTAAACTTTTTTATTAATTCAGGCAGATCTTTTTCAGGGAATATCGGGATACCTTTTGGATAGAGTTTGCCTGCCAGCTCTTTAGGATATCTTCTCCCGTCAATATCCGGAATCTGCGCTGCAGTAAATGCAACAACATTGAAATTCTCATTATCCCTGTAGCAGGTGTTGAAGTTGTGGAAATCCCTTCCTGCCGCACCAATGATGACGACATTCTTTCTGATCATAAAACCTCCTTGTAATTTATTTATTGATGATAAACAAAAATCATTTTAAAATGAAACAACAAATGTATAATTTGCATACCGAAATTCCACGTGTTCAACTGCTTTTTTTAATTTCATGAATGTCCTTGCACACATATATTTATCCGGTGATTCCGAAGGGATCATTATCGGAAATTATATAGGTGATTATGTCAAGGGGAGAGATTACCTGAATTATCCCGAACCCATCCGCAAGGGCATTATACTCCATCGTCACATAGATGGATTTACCGACAGGCATCCTGTTGTACACAGAAGCAAGATCTTTTTCTCAAAGAAATATCATAAGTATTCAGGCGTAATAACTGATATCCTCTATGATCACTTCCTGTGCCGTGAATGGAATTTTTTTTCACGCAGACCGCTCGAAAGTGTAACCTATAACTTTTACCGGGCACTTGTCAACAACTATGATATCCTTCCAAAGGATGTAAAAGAAATGATGCCATTCTTTATAATCAACAACTGGATAGAGTCATATCAGACTATAAACGGGATCCGTCATGTTTTAAAAACCCTCAGCAAACGGACAACGCTTCCTTCCGAAACGAGGTTTGCAATACGTGCACTTAAAAAAAATTATTACCCGCTCCAGGAAGACTTCATGGAATTCTTTCCCCAGCTTATCGAGTATGTTGAGAAGGATTTTGGCATCGAAATATCGCACAGGATAACTATCCCTTTCTGATTATATAAGATACTCCGCGCGGCTGGCATCAAGCCTGAGAAAAATAAAAAGAAGAATTGTAAAGCCCCACAGGGAGCTTCCCCCATAGCTGAAAAACGGAAGCGGGATACCTATAACAGGGACAAGACCGATAGCCATTCCGATATTAATGAAGAAATGAACAAAAAAGACAGATACGACCCCGTAACCATAAACCCTGGAGAACATGGATCGCTGCCTTTCCGACAGTATCACAAGCCTTATCAGGAGGAAAACATATAATCCTATCACTACCACAGATCCTAAAAATCCCCATTCTTCTCCAACAGTACAAAATATAAAATCGGTACTCTGTGCGGGAACAAACTTGAACTTGGTCTGGGTTCCTTTTAAATAGCCCTTGCCTGCGAAACCGCCAGATCCTATAGAAATTATCGACTGATTTACATTATAACCCGTTCCGTGCGGGTCTGACTTGAATCCCAGCATTATCTCTACCCTCTCCTTCTGATGTGGTTTCATCAGGTGGTTGAAACCGAAATCGACTACATTAATATATAGTATGCTTCCGAGGAGAAAGAGATAAATTACAAGTACCGCCATAGCCTTTTTGCTATAGACATAATATGCATACGAAATACCTGTAAGAATGATTGTTATGAGTAAAATAACCTCATTATCAATTGATTTAAAAACAAAATGACCCAGGGTGAACATTATTGCACCGGTAATAAGCAAAACTGCCAGACCAATAATAAAAATTTTCATGTTCCTGATGCCAAACCATGCAAAGACAACAGCAACGGCAACAAGTCCGGCTTCGAGATAGAAATTATCCACAAGAAGTGTGAGGAAGAACAAAACAACCATCAGAATCCCCGAAATAAAAACAAAGGGGCTCATGCCTTCCCTGAAAAGAACAATGAAAAATGCAAAGAAAACAATTGTCGAACCCATATCCGGCTGGATAGCGGTAAGAATTGCTGGAATAAGGATTATCGCTACTGCGGGCAGAATAACATTCAGTTTGGTCAGATCCTGTCTCCTGCTGTTCAGAAAAGCAGCGAGGCCGAGGGCAGTCCCGAATTTAGCAAATTCAGAAGGCTGGAGGCTTATGTTGCCAAATTCAAACCACGACTTTGCTCCATTTATTTCTTTGCCTGCCAGGAGAACAGCCAGGAGTAACAGCATTACCCCAGCATATATGAAGTATGAGAAAAAGAGATAAAACCTGCTGTCGATTATTACAACAAAAGTCGCAAGAACTATGGTGGCAATTATCCAGATAAATTGCTTTCCATAGCGTTGTGAAAGGTCAAGGATCTGTTTATGTTCCTCATTATAAACAGCAGCATAGATGTTAAACCAGCCAATGATTACCAAAAGGAGGAAAATAACAAGTGTGATCTTATCGATCCTCTGCCATATATTAATGTTGCGCTTCAATTCTGGGTAATGAGTCAACGAGGTTTAAATTCAGCATTCTCTGCTCGAGATATTTTCTTTTCACCGAGACGGATCCCCGGAGGTACTTTTCAATCATAAGGCTTGCTACCGGGGCAGCATATGTAGCCCCAAATCCCGCATTTTCAACATATACAGCAATAGCTATCCTGGGATTGTCCTTCGGGGCAAAAGCTACAAAAACAGAATGGTCCTTTCCGAACGGGTTTTCAGCAGTGCCTGTTTTTCCACATACAATAATGCTGTCAATGGCAGCGATCCTTGCAGTCGATCCTGCTGACCCGTTTACTGCACCCTCCATCCCAAGTATAATTTCCTCAAAGTTCGCTGAATCGATACTGATTGTATGTTTCACTGCGAATCTAGGCTCTATCTTTTTTTCAACACCTATCGACTTAACAATATGTGGAATATAATAGTATCCCCGGTTGGCGATTGCAGCGGTCATATTTGCCATCTGAAGTGGTGTGGTGCCTATTTCACCCTGCCCGATTGCCATGGAGATCACAGTCAATGCTTTCCAGCCTCCCTTGCCATGGTACTTGTCGAAATAGGACGATGATGGGATAATTCCGTTAAGCTCATTTGGAAATTCAGATCCCAGTTTCTTGCCAAAACCAAATTCATTAAGGTAGCTTTTCCATTTATCAAATGCTTCTGACACGCTTCCGTATTTTGGATTTTCAAGGATCTTCCTGTATGTCTGGCAGAAATAGGAATTACATGAATTTGCAATTGCTTCCTTCAGGTTAAGGGGAGAAGCATGTGTATGGCACCCGACAAACAGGTACCCGTTATGGCACCCAAATTCTGTTGAAGGTACTATAACTTTTTCCTGCAGTCCTATCAGTCCGTTTATCGGCTTGAAAGTGGATCCGGGAGGGTATGATGCCATAAATGCCCTGTTAAACAATGGCTTAAGGATCGTATCGGCCTGAAGTTTTGCAAAATTCTCCGAGCGGACACGGCCAACAAGCAGGGAAGGGTCATAATCAGGTGAAGAGACGAGAGCCAGTATCTCGCCTGTCTTAGGTTCAATGGCAACAATACTTCCTGTCTTATGCTGCATAAGCAATTCACCATATTCCTGGAGGTCGTAATCTATACCAGAAATAATATCTGATCCCTGGACAGCTACCGTATCGAGTGCACCATCGGCATATGAGCCTTTTACACGGCTGAAAACATCAACCATAAAGATCTTAACACCCCGTGTGCCGCGAAGGTACTTTTCATAAGCTTCCTCAATTCCAAGCTTACCGATATAATCGCCCATCTTATAATAGGGGTCCTTTTTGATCATCGCCTCATCAACCTCACTTATATATCCAAGGAGATGTGCAGCAATCGGTTTTGAATATTTCCGGAGAGTCCTGGGCTGGACGTAGAATCCGGGGTACATAAAGATTTTTTCCTGGAACTTGGCATAGGTTTCAGCCGAGATCATCTTTAGGAATACCGATGGTGACTTCCGGTTATAATTTTTTGCAGCCTTCAGTTTTTCATTGAAATAAGCCAGTGTCACTCCCAGCTCCCTGCAGAAAAGTGCTGTATCCATTCTTCCTGTCTGCGCCGGAACTACCATAAGATCATATGCTGCCTGGTTGGAAACCATAAGTTTCATATTCCGGTCGTAGATAAGGCCTCTGGCGGGATACTGGGTAACATACCTTAGAACGTTATTGTCGGCAGAAAGCCTGTAGGTATCTTTAACCACCTGAATTACGAACAGCCTGATTATCAATGCCAGTGAAGCAAGAACGATAACCGCAATTATCAGATATTTCCTGTTGATATAAGCATCCTTCATGGCAGCAGATTATTTACCTTTCCTGATATACTCAAGAAGCACAATGAAGGTTACTGAGAATGCCGTGCTGAGAATAACCCTGAGGATGGTCCTGAAAAAATCTGCCAACCTGAACACTTCCAGATAAAAAAGTGTGGTATGATGAATAAAAACTATTATTGAAGCATAGATCAGGAACCACCTGAAACCATAGATAAACATCGACGGGTTCGGGCTCAGCTCATAACCTTCCCTTGGAGAGATGACACGCAGAACAATCGGCCTTACAAATCCCGCAACCACTGTTGCAGCAGAATGCATTCCCGGTGTTCCTGAGATGACATCGATTGTGAAACCTGTTAAAAATGAGATTATCAGCAGGAGCCATGCCGGTATCTCGAAAGGCAACAGCAGGATAAACATGATATAGATGTAGGGATTGACATAACCGCTGAACTGGATATTGTTGAAAAGCAGAACCTGGAGCAGTATCAGCAGTATGAATATTAATCCTATTCTTAGAATCCTGTTGATCATTGAAATTGTTTTTCAAGTCCGATTTGTTCCTCACGCAGCAGGTTTCCTATAACATTTACAAAGCGAAGCTGCCTGAAATCATTTGCAACAGAAACCTCTATTTTGTAAAAATCGCCACCGGATTTTTCGAAATGCTTTACAGTGCCTATCGTTATTCCCTCCGGGAAAATGGCAGAGTAACCGGTTGTCTCAATCGTATCGCCTATACCGAAAGTAACATGCTGCGGTATCTCGTTGAGGATCACGGTACGATAATCCTTGCCGTCCCAGCTGAGCGATCCGAAATAACCATTTGATTTTATTCTTGCACTCAGCTTGAAGTCAATGTTCAGCAACGACATGGCAACAGAATAGTTATTCGAACAGCCTACGATCACTCCTGCCGCACAACCGTCTGAAATCACAGCCATATCTGTCGACATACCCTGTAGCTTCCCTTTGTTGATGGTAAAGAAATTCTTCTGCCTGTTTACCGAATTACTGACAACTTCTGCCGAGGTGTATGTATAATGCTGGTGGCGTATTGTGTCAGTCACAGAAAAAAAAAGCTGTTCTGCATTAGGCGAAATACGGTCGATAGTTGATCTGAGGGATGCATTCTCTCTCGATAAGGACTGGCTGATCGTCCTGAGTTGAAAGTAAGATCTTGTATTGTTTACCCTCTTCTCAAAATTGCTGGTTACTGACCTTATTCCCCTGACAATCCTGGTATTGTGATAATTGTTCGCTGTCCCCAGCATGTATAATGCTATACCTTCAAGAATAATAAAGACTATCAGGTGATTATACTTTGCCAGAAAATTCAGCAGATTTCTCATTCACGGGATTGGTTATCTCATCAGGAACGGGAACTTTTCGACATTCTTAAGCGCTACCCCGGTACCACGGGCTACAGCATGAAGCGGGTCTTCCACAACATTGAAGTTGATATTTATCTTATCTGTAAATCTTTTTGCCAGTCCTCTCAGCAGAGAACCGCCACCTGCCATATATATCCCTTTGTTTACAATATCGGCATAGAGTTCGGGAGGAGTCTGTTCAAGAACACTCAACAGGGCCGCTTCTACTTTCGATAATGACTTGTCGAGGCAATAGGCTATTTCCTGGTATGATACAGGCACTTCAATAGGCAGGGCAGTCATAATATTGGGGCCCCTCACTACATAGTCGGCGGGTGGATTTTCAATATCGGCAAGTGCAGCCCCGACACCTATCTTTATGTCTTCGGCCGTTTTCTCACCAATCTTAATATTATGCTGATGTCTCATATAAGCCTGAATATCAGCTGTAAAACCATCACCAGCGATTCTTATTGATTTGTTACATACAATTCCTCCCAGTGCAATAACGGCTATTTCGGTAGTTCCTCCGCCTATATCGATTATCATTGACCCTTCCGGTGCCTCAACATCGAGGCCAATACCAATTGCTGCAGCCATCGGTTCATAGATCATATAAACGTCACGGCCACCTGCATGTTCAGATGAATCTCGTACTGCACGGATCTCAACTTCAGTGCTTCCTGAAGGAATACAGACAACCATCTTCAGGGAAGGAGCAAATAGCTGGGGCCCTTTGTTAATCATTTTTATCATCCCCCTGATCATCAGCTCGGCAGCATTAAAGTCTGCGATGACACCATCACGCAAAGGCCTGATAGTCTTTATGTTTTCGTGTGTCTTTCCATGCATCTGCCTGGCCTGTTCCCCTATTGCTATCAGTTTACCTGAATTCTTATCTATTGCAACTATAGAAGGTTCATCCACAACAATCTTATCATTGTGAATAATAATAGTGTTTGCCGTCCCAAGGTCAATAGCAATCTCCTGCGTTAAAAATGAAAATAGTCCCATCGAAAAATATTTATTATTAATGTTTAAAATGTCTTACACCTGTGAATACCATCGCTAAACCGTTGGCAGAACAATAGTCGACCGATTCCTGGTCGCGCACAGAACCTCCAGGTTCAATAACTGCCGTTATTCCTGCTTTATGTGCGATCTCAACACAATCAGGAAACGGGAAGAAAGCATCGGATGCCATCACTGATCCTTCAAGGCTCAACCCGAACAACTTTGCTTTCTCAATAGCCTGTTTCAAGGCATCCACCCTTGAAGTCTGTCCTATGCCGCTTGCGCAGAGCTGTTTATTCTTTACAAGGACTATTGCATTTGACTTACTGTGTTTTACAATTATGTTGGCAAATACCAGATCTTCAATTTCTGAAGGTTCCGGAGCCCTTTTGGTTACTGTCTTCATATTGACGGCGGTCTCAGTGCTGTTATCACGCTCCTGCCATAGTACACCATTGAGAAGGGCCCTGAAGTTGTATTTGGTTTTCAGAATTTCATTACGCCTGAGGATGATCCTGTTCTTCTTCTGACGGAGTATATCAAGAGCTTTTTCAGAAAATCCCGGAGCAATGATTATTTCAAAGAACAGCTTATCAATCTCTGTTGCAGTCGGATCATCAATTGTAACATTTGTTACAATTACGCCTCCGAATGCTGAAACAGGATCACATGCAAGCGCATCCTTCCACGCTTCAACACTATTCTTTCGAGATGCTACTCCACAGGCATTATTGTGCTTGATGATCACAAAAGTCGTTTCTGAGAATTCATCAATCAGGTTCAGGGCCGATTCAATATCGAGCAGGTTATTATATGAAATCTCCTTACCGTGAAGTTTTTCAAACAGCTTGTCAGGATCGCCATAAAAAACACCTTTCTGATGAGGATTTTCACCGTATCTCAATGGATATGAGTCATTTATACTTTCCCTGAATACATTTATCCCGGCGTTGATGTTAAAATATTTGAAGATAGCGGTATCATAATTTGATGATGTCATAAAGGCCCCGGCAGCGAACATCCTTCGCTCATCAAGGGAGGTGATACCTTTCTTTTCCTTCAGAAGGGCTAATAATTCCGGATATTGCTTACGTCCGGAGATAATAACAACATCATTATAGTTTTTAGCTGCTGCCCTGATAAGTGATATACCGCCTATATCGATCTTCTCAATTATTTCCTCCTCGTCACTAACTTTTTTAACCGTTTCTTCAAAAGGATAGAGGTCGACAATCACCAGGTCGATTTCAGGAATGTTATATTTCTGCGCCTGTTGCATGTCATCACGGTTCTCACGACGGGCAAGTATCCCGCCGAAAACTGAAGGATGAAGTGTCTTTACCCTGCCTCCCAGGATAGATGGATATGTTGTCAGATCCTCAACCTTTTCTGCCGGTATACCAAGCTCATTTATAAACGTATATGTCCCCCCCGTTGACCATATCCTTACGCCAAGGCTATGAAGAGTTTTAACAATCTCGTCTAATCCATCCTTATAAAAAACGGATATTAGTGCACCTTTAATTTTCTTATCATTCATTGCCTGAAGTTTTTGACCGGGAACAGGTTTTTTAGGCGATTAAAAGTATATATTTTTTTATAATCCTCAATAATTTGTAAATATGATTATATCGAACTGTTCAAATAAGAAAATTTTAATCGGTTAGCCTGTGTTTTTTTTTATCTTTGATCCTCATTTATATCAGTAAACAATAATAGAATGTTCTTCAGACTGTTTAAGGAGAGTTTCCTGTTCGCTGTCAACTCTGTAGTTGTTAATAAGTTACGGACTTTTCTGTCACTCTTTGGCATAACTATAGGTATATTCTCTATCATTTCAGTTTTCACTGTAATCGACTGGATGGAGAAATCAATTCGCGATTCTATTGCTTCGCTCGGGGAGAATGTTATCTATGTCCAGAAATGGCCCTGGTCATTTGATCCCAACCTGGCCTGGTGGGATATAATGAAATGGCCTTCAGTAACTACAAAGGATTATGATGCCGTTCTGAAAAATTCTACAAAGACTGATGCAGCATGTTTTTATGTGTACCAGCCACAAAATCTCAAATATCGCCAGAACCAGGCTAATGATGCGTCAGTGGTAGCAGTAACACATGAATTCGAGAATCTGAGATCATTTGAAATTGAAAAAGGAAGGTATTTTTCTCCTGAGGAATCAGCTAGTGGTAAGAACGTCGCAATACTTGGGTATGAAGTTGCCAGCAGGCTGTTCGAAAAGGCAGATCCTGTGGGAAAACAGATAATAATAGGTGGCCACAAGACCAATGTAATTGGTGTTTTCAAAAAGGAAGGCAAAGGCGGAATCGGCGACAGCGGGATGGATGAGGGAACCGTTATTCCCTATTCTTTCGGCAGGAATTTTATCAATATGAGAAGCCGATTCCTGAATTCCATGGTAATGATCAGGGCAAAAGACGATGTCCCTGTCCAGGAACTCACGGATGAAGTCACCATGGTTCTGAGAGCTGCAAGGAAGCTCCGCCCTGAGGAGACCACCAACTTCTCAATAAACAAGGCCAGCCTGATCTCCCAGACTTTCGAAGGTGTTTTTGCAGGAATTAATATCGGCGGCTGGCTTATAGGAGGATTTGCCATTCTCGTTGGCGGCTTCGGGATTGCAAATATCATGTTCGTTTCTGTAAGGGAAAGAACCAATATCATCGGCATTCAGAAAGCTCTCGGAGCTAAAAGAGCATTTATAATGTTCCAGTTCCTGACAGAATCGGTTCTTCTTTCAATAATAGGAGGCCTCCTGGGAGTTATCCTTATCTTCATAGGTACACTTTATGTGAACTACGTATACGAATTGAATATGTATCTCACATTTGCCAATGTGATCCTTGCCGTTGGAATCTCTGGTGCAATTGGAATTATCGCCGGATATGCCCCGGCATATTCTGCTGCAAAAATGAATCCTGTAGATGCTATAGGATATTCATTCGGATAGAACCCTGTTCCGTTCAACCCAGTTCGTAAGCTCAACAAACTGGCTGACTGATAGTTGCTCTGGCCTCAACATAAAGAAATTACAATCCTCATTCTTCAGGGTAAAAGCTGATTTTATTGAATTACGCAGTGTTTTGCGTCGTTGATTGAATCCGGCTTTTACCACCCTCGTAAACAATGCTTCATCACAACCAAGGTCGGATATTGAGTTCCTTATCAGCCTTATCACTCCCGATTTAACTTTCGGTGGAGGTGAAAAAACATGTTCTGAAACTGTAAAGAGATACTCGGTGGTATAAAAAGCCTGCAGGAGCACGCTCGTTATTCCATAGGTTTTATTCCCCGGCGATGCACAAATCCTTTCAGCAACCTCCTTCTGGAACATACCGCACAGCTCCACGACTTTTTCGCGGTAATCAAGGACAGTGAAAAGTATCTGTGTAGATATATTATATGGAAAGTTTCCTATTATAGCCATCTTGCCGCTGAAGCACTTTTCAAGATCCATAGTCAGGAAATCGCCCCTGATAATGTTCAGCCCCGTGAAATTCTCTTTCAGGAAATATGCCGATTCATTATCGATCTCAATGACCCTGAAATCAGGAAAACCTCTTTGCAGAAGATACCCTGTAAGAATACCTGTACCGGGTCCGATCTCGAGAACAGAAGAATACCCGTTACCTGTAAGGGAGCCAGCGATTCTCTCAGCTATGACCTTGTCTTTGAGGAAATGCTGCCCCAGATTTTTTTTTGCCTGTACCCTGGCCATTGTTATGCAGAGGAATTAAGTTAATCCCTATTTCTGAAGTAATTCACGCCCAAACTTTCTTCGGATGGGCATCTTTAGGTTGTCCAGTAAATTAATAAACCGTTTCAGGTAGTTGTAATAAAGGGCAACAAACAGGCCAGCCGTCATAAGCCAGATAGTCAACACATTAAATATAAGGGTATCTATTTTCAGATTACCGATAAGCTTGTATGGAGCATAAAAATGTGCCCGGCCATATTTCGAAACAGGTCGCATGAAAACGGGATCGGCTTTCTGGATAAGCTTCTTTTCCGATTCATAAATCTTGCTGGTTGCCATCCTGTTCAGCACAATATCGGCAAGCTTGTCGTTGTAGTCAGTCTGCCGCAGTCGAAGAAGTTTTGTACTCCCGACCGCAGACTCCATAGCTTTATATACAGAATCCCTTTGTCTGTTCCACTTATTTATATCCTTTCTCAGAGTGACACGTACACTGTCGAGATATAATTTGATATTATTCCCGGTAAACTCATTATACCTGTCAGGATTCAGATCGCTGATCCAGGCCCCTGGTGTGATCCCGGTCATTCCTGAAAGTTCCCTGATATGGTAATTCAGTTTTTTAAGGTTATTCTTCCTGTATTCAGAATCCTTATTTTGTGCTGTGCATTCATCAGCTTTAAGCTTCAATGTCGGAACAAGAAAAGAAGCATTCCATTCATCCTGGCTGAGCCTCAGGTCGTAATCAAAAAATGGCTTTTCAAACCTGTTGGCCCTGAACTGTTCAACGGTAAGAGCCTCATATGCCCATCTTGTGGCCATAATATCTCCAATCACAGGTACATAAATCTTCCTGGTAAAAGATTTGTGGAGATCATCGAATTTTATCATCGCGCCACCCAGTAAGAGCTGTGGAACTAGCAGCAGAGGTATGAGAATATAAATGCTGACAGCAGTTCTCATGCCGGCAGATATGTTAAGTCCAAGCAGGTTGCCGAAGCATGCCACCGAGAACAGGACAAGCCATTGCTGGAGAAGCATACCTCTGACTTCAAGAAGCAGGTTTGTTACGACAACAAAAGACAAAGTCTGAATTGCTGATAAGGCAAAAAGAAAATTAACTTTCGACAACAGGTAGCTCAGGCGGCTGAGGTCGAGGAACTTTTCCCTTTCAAGGATCTTCCTGTCCCTGAAGATCTCTTCGGCGCTGACTGTGAGCCCGATGAACAGGGCAACAATGATCGACATGAAAAGAAAGACCGGGTAATTTATATTAGTCGAGAAAAGATATTTCCCGTTTTCACTGTATTTTGAAATGTAGCCGAGTATGAGGGCAAGCAGCGGCGCTTCGACAAGATTGATTATCATATACTGCCTGTCAGCAATCTTCCTGGTAATATTCCGCTTTATAAATGTCCTTATCTGGTCGGATCTGTCGGGTACCCTGAAATTGCCAGGAGCTACAGGATTTTTTTCTGGTGCAGCAGAGAAAGTCTGCATCATTTTTTTTCTGTACTTCTCATACCATTCCTTCGGGCTTACCTGCCTGTCCTTCCCGGGAAGGCCGTCATTGTCGATCATCTTTACCTCAATTATCTGAAGTATATTATCAGTTTCAATGTTCCCGCAGTTTGGGCATTCGCTTTCGGCAGCATTTGCCTGTGAGGTCTCTGTCTTGAAATATACCAGGGCCTCAACAGGATCGCCGTCATATATTATATAGCCACCCTTGTCGAGGATCCACATCCTGTCAAACATCTTGAGTATGTCGGAGGAAGGCTGGTGTATAATTGCAAATACCAGTTTACCGCTAAGAGCCTGGTTCCTGAGCAATGTCATAACCTTTGCAGAATCGAAGGAAGAAAGGCCCGAAGTCGGTTCATCAATGAACAGAACCACCGGCTCTCTCATCAGCTCAAGGCCTATGTTCAGCCTTTTACGCTGTCCTCCGCTGACTTTCTTGTTCATTAAATCACCTACCTGCAAGTCCCTGATTTCATAAAGATCAAGATCGAGAAGGACTTTTTCCACGGTATTCCTTAACTGTTCCTCGGTATAATCACCGAAACATAGTCTTGCATTGAAATATAGGTTCTGATAAACAGTGAGCTCCTCAATCAGCATATCGTCCTGCGGAACATAACCGATCAATCCCTTTATGTCTTCATTATCAGTGTTGATATTGAATCCATTAATATAAAGGTCGCCTGATGTAGGTTTTATCTTTCCATGAAGAAGGTTCAGCATGGTGGTCTTGCCTACACCGCTTCCTCCCATGATCCCGATCATGTTACCCGATTCTACCCTGAAATTCATTTTCTGAACCCCATTATCGGAGTTCTTGAAAAGATATTCTATATCACGTCCTTCAAAAACAACCCTGTCAGGAAAGTTCCTTGATACGAACTTCTTATAGATCTTTGAATAATAGATAGGTTCAATGCCGATACCTTTAATATTAACCCCCCTCTCGAGCAGGTACGGACGGCAGGCAATAATGTCGCGTCCCTTGAAATATAGGGCCAGGGGACCATCATAAGTAAGTAACAGTGTTCCGGTGCTTTCAATATGAAGCACCACAAGCTGCCCCTTGAAGCCTTTTATTCTTATATGACGCCACTTAGAGTAGTTTTTAAAAGTCGATTCTGCCGATACAGCAGGATTATCGCTTTCGATTATCAGGACACACTCAGGAGATATCTCATCAAAGCTCCTTCCTATCATGAACGACGATGCATTGTCATATTCCTTCTTCGAGATGTTGAAGGTCCTGGCAACGATGTCGATAATTGTTTTTTCCTGGTCGGAGATCATGCCATCTTCAAAGGCAAACTCGATCAGCTGGAGGAATACAAGCATCCGCTCATCGAGGAAGAGGCCCTTTTTGATCTGCCTGCAAATGTTGGTTATCTGGAAGGATATAAGTGAGTCTTCATCGGCAAGTTCAGCCTTGTCGACACTTTTAAGTTCATTAGAATAAAACTCCAGGTTATTTTCAAAAAGCGCGTAGTATTCTTCTTCGAGTTCCCTGTTGAGGTAACGCCGGAGATAGCTGCGCAGTATCTTTCTCCCCCGCGATGTAATTCCGGCAGGGTTGACTGTTGATACAATGGCAAAAATATGGATCAGCGCTAATAAAACGGACTCCCTCATAAATCATCAATAAAAAAAAGACCGCAAAGAAAAAGCTTTGCGGTCGGTCAAGCTTTATTTGTTTACTGAACTATCTGTGCTCTGACTTCATTTATTGCCTTTGTTATGTCAATGATGTTCTGCATTGTAAGACTTGTACCCAGTCCTGCATAAACTTTTTTGATAGGATCAAGTTTTTTCATAAAGTCAGCAATGCTTGGATCATTTTCATATGACTTTGTAATCTCAGCGAATAGCTCGAATGATTTTTTCTGTTCAATAAGGTTTTTCGAAATTCCGGCAACCTGGTAAGCAGTTTCAGAAACATGGCAGGTAAGATACATACCTTCAACCCATGCGCCTCCTACTACCAGGAGAGCAAGGTTCTGCTGTTCATTTTCAGCCAGGTAATTATATGTGCTGTTGAATGCATCTGTAAGAACACTGACCAGCTTGTCCTTGTTATCCACATTAGCCTTGATGCTGTCATAAAGGTTCTCATCATAGATCTGTGACATGTTCAGCTCATTGGCAAGGGTCCTGATAGAAGCGAGGTAATCTATTACTTCCTGGTTGATATTGTAGATTGTACAGTAGCTCAGGTCTGCTCCAAAAACACCCATATTTATAGCCCTGGAAGTGCTGCTTATGTATTTTGTCGCATTTTCCTTTGGATTGGTAATGCCAAACTGGTATGCAACATCAAGGTCTGAGAGCATCTTGATAACTTCAGCTGAAGTGGGAAGAGGATAAACATTTTCACCGATTTTCTTCTCAAGAGTATCAACCTGCTTCAACTCAGCTTCCTGTTTCACTTTGTTTTCTGCTTTATGCCTGCATCCGGTCATCCCGGAAAAGCCAATAAGTAAGGTAGGGATAATCAGAAATGCAATTGCCTTTTTCATATAATAACCTTTTTAAATATTGAACAAATATAAAAACTGCCCATAAAAATAAGAAATAATATTGAAAATGAGACAGGCATAGATAAAATGCGTTAAATAAAGTTTGAAGTAATCATTGTAGTTAAAGTACCGGAGGGGTCCGGCTTAAGAATCCATTCTGACTTTCAGTATTTCTGATTCCGGACTTAAGACTTTAGCTCACTACCGACTTTTTTCCATATCTTTGAACCCCTGAAAAGATATGCATTCTGATGAGATGGAATTTCGATGAAGTGTACCCGCGCGAAGCAACAGATTGTATAAAGTACGATCTGAGGGAAGATACTTTTGGAAAGAATGATGTAATACCCATGTGGGTTGCTGATATGGATTTCAGAACACCTTCTTTCATTGCAGACAGGCTTCGTGAACGAACAGAACATCAGATCTACGGATATTCATTCCGTTCTTCTTCATATTTTAACTCAATAGTCAGCTGGCTTGAAGTCAGGCATAAATGGAATATCAACAGGGAATGGATATGTTTCTGCCCTGGAATAGTACCGGCCCTGAACCTTTGTACTCTTGCCTTTACCCGCCCTGGTGATTCCATAATTGTCCAACCCCCTGTTTACACCCCATTTTTCTCCGCTGTTGAGAGTCATGGCCGTAACATAGTCTATAACAATCTCATAGAAAAGGACGGATACTGGACAATGGATTTTGAATCGTTAAAGCGTTCTATCTCAGCCGATACCAGGATGATCATAATCTCAAATCCGCATAACCCTGTCGGACGAGCATGGACGCCCGAAGAACTGGGAACACTCGCCGCCATCTGCCTTGAAAACAAAATACTTATCCTCTCCGACGAAATTCATTGCGACCTGGTTCTCCCGGGTTATGCTCATACACCTGTTGCCCGGATCTCTGACGAGATTTCAGATATTACCGTAACCTGCATAGCCCCGAGCAAGACATTCAATCTTGCAGGATTGTCAACCTCCTCAGTAATAATCGCCAACCCTGTGCTGAGGAAATATTTCAACAAAAAAATCGAAAGTCTTCATATCGGAAATGGTAATATCTTTGGAAATATAGCTTCAGCCGCAGCTTATTCCGAAGGACATGACTGGGTGGATGAGCTTATGCAATATATTGGTGAAAATGTCGGGTTTGTAATGAATTACTGCCAGGAAAACATTCCTGAAATAGTTCCTGTAAGACCGGAAGCTACATATATGATCTGGCTCGATTGCAGAAAGCTGGGACTGACTGGAAAGGACCTTCATGATTTTTTCATTCACAAAGCCGGGGTGGGACTCAATGAAGGCTCATCATTCGGACCCGGAGGAGAAGGATATATGAGAATGAACCTTGGAGCACCTATGGCAACAGTTAAAAAAGCCATGGAACAGATAAGAAAGGCGGTGGAAGAAAGAAGGAACTTGATACAGAATAAAAAATAAATAAATTGCACTGTGGATGTTTCAAATCCTCAGATATTAAAATAAAGAACTGGCAGATTATGAATGAGAAGGTAAAAGTAAAGCTTACTCTGGAAGACGGCACAGTCTATTATGGAAAATCTTTCGGAGCACCAGTAGCTGCAGCCGGCGAAGTCGTTTTCAATACTGCAATGACAGGGTATCCCGAAAGCCTCACAGATCCCTCCTACAGGGGACAGCTGCTATGTCTTACTTACCCTCTTGTAGGCAATTACGGCGCACCTGCCAAAAGCGAAGAGAATGATCTGTTCAGGTTCTATGAGTCATCGTCCATTCATATCTCAGGACTGATTGTTTCCGATTATTCATTCGAATACAGCCACTGGAATGCATCAGAAAGCCTCGATGAATGGCTTAAAAGAAATAATGTGCCGGGGATCTATGGCATTGATACCAGGGCTCTTACCAAAAGAATTCGCGAAAAAGGAGCAATGCTCGGGAAGTTCGAACCTGAAGACACAGAAATATCATTTTACGATCCTAACAAAGTAAATCTTGTTGCAGAGGTCAGCACAAGTGAAAAGAAGATCTACGGTAACGGAAAATACAGGATTATTCTGGTCGATTGCGGCGTCAAGTATAATATCATCAGGAACCTTCTTAAAAGGGATACCACTATTATAAGGGTACCCTGGGATTATGACTTCCACAATGAAGAGTATGACGGGCTCTTTCTTTCAAACGGCCCCGGCGATCCGAAAATGTGCGATATCACTATTGCAAACATAAAAAGGTCGTATGAAAAGGATATCCCTATATTTGGCATCTGCCTGGGTAACCAGCTTATGGCACTTGCCTCAGGAGCAGATACCTATAAGCTGAAATATGGTCACCGGAGTCATAATCAACCTGTGATTCAGGTCGGTACAAATAAGGCCTATATCACATCACAGAACCACGGTTTTGCAGTCGACAATAAGACATTAAAAAAAGACTGGGACCCGCTCTTCATTAATATCAACGACAAAACTAATGAAGGTATGAAACACCGGTCAAAACCATTTTTTTCAACCCAGTTCCATCCTGAAGCTTCCGGCGGACCTACAGATACGGATTATCTTTTTGATGAGTTTATCGGCAATATAAAAAAGAGCCTCTCCTGATTCGTTAATAAAGTATCCCGGTTCCTGAATACTGTTCTGGACAGAACTGACTATTTTATATAACCCATCATCTTCTCAGCCATCTCGGAAGCCGACTTGTTCTTAAAGCATTTCATCCTTTCGTTGAAAATTGCTGCAATCTCATCATTACAGAGATTGCCAACACTCCCTTCATGAACATAATCCTTAACCGATGTCCTTGAAAATGAAGAATTTTTAACCAACTCTGATACAGCTTTATAAGCATCCCGGAATGGGATCCCCTGCTTTACAAGCCTGTTTACTTCCTCGGTACTGAAAATAGTGTTGTAGAGAGGATTTTCCGTGATATTCTTTCTCACCTTTATATTATTAAGCATCAGGAGCATAATCTCCATACATTCCCTGATATCATAAAAAGCATCGAAGACTATCTGCTTAAGAAGCTGAAGATCCCTGTTATAGCCTGAGGGAAGGTTAGAAATCAGCATTGCAATTTCATTTGGCAGCGTCTGAATTACATTTGATCGTCCCCTGATCAGTTCAAATACATCAGGATTGCGTTTTTGTGGCATGATGCTCGAACCGGTTACATATTCATCGGGGAAATCAATAAACCTGTACTCTGCACTCATATAGAGGCAGATATCCATCGCGAACCTTGAAAGTGTCTGGGCAACGGAAGCCAGCGCTGATGCAATTGCCATCTCCACCTTCCCGCGGCTGAGGCTCGCATAGGCTGAATTATAGAGAAGATCTTCAAATTCCAGGAGTTCTGAAGTGAGCTTCCTGTTCAGCGGAAGGGTAGTTCCAAAGCCGGCAGCAGTGCCAAGAGGGTTGCGGTTATTAAGTGTTCTTGCGGCCGAAAGTACAAGCAGGTCGTCGGCAAGACATTCGGCATATGCCCCGAACCATAGTCCGAACGATGAGACCATTGCTGGCTGCATGTGAGTATAGCCGGGCAATAACACATCCTTGTGCTGGTCGCTCAGAGACTGCAACCTGGTAAATAATCTGCTTATGAGCTGGGCAAGGTTATCGATCTCTTCCCGCATATAAAGCCTGATATCGACAAGAACCTGGTCGTTCCTCGATCTGCCGGTATGGATTTTTCTGCCGGTTGTGCCGAGGATGGATGCCATCTCCTTCTCGATCTGCGAATGGATATCCTCAACATCTTTTTCAATTGCCAGGCTTCCTTCTTCATCCCATACGAATAAAGAATGAAGCGCTTTAAGCATATCATTCCTTTCTTCGTCGAGTATAAGGCCTACATCATTAAGCATAATTACATGAGCCATTGAACCGACAATATCCCATTTTGTCAGATGGAGATCTGTCTTCCTGTCCCTCCCTGCAGTAAATTCTATAATCGCAGGTTCCGGATTAATTCCTTTTTCCCAGAGTTTCATTTATTACCGAGTTGAATTTTCATTTCTATTATTACTGAAGGTTCCCGCTATTACACCCACTCTAAAGAGAACCATTGGATATCCCTTTCTCCTTTCTCCTTTCTCCTTTCTCCTTTTCCCAAATTACCTTCCTTTGCTCTCCTCAACGATAGCCCGGTGTGCCATCAACCTGATAGCGTTGATTCTTATAAATCCCTTGCTGTCGGTCTGGTCAAAGCCACCTTCGATATCCATACTCGAAAGTTTCTTATTATATAATGAAGACGGCGATTCACGTCCTTCAACGATAACATTTCCTTTATAGAGGCAAAGATGAACGCTGCCGTCGATAAGCTCCTGGCTTTTTTCTATGGCTGCCATCAGGAAGTCCATTTCAGGACTGAACCAGAAGCCATTATAGATGATTTCTGCGAACTTGGGAGTAAGCATATTCACCAGCCTCATGACCTCCCTGTCCATTGCAATTCCTTCGAGGTCCTTGTGAGCTATATGAAGAACAGTGGCTGCCGGAGTTTCATAAACCCCTCTCGACTTGATGCCGACGAACCGGTTTTCTACCATATCGAGAAGCCCGATCCCGTTTTTACCTGCCAGTTCATTCAGATACACATACATATCATAGGCGTCTTCTTTCAGTGTGCCATCTTCCTTATTTATAAGCTTCACCGGAAGACCGTTCTTAAAATGGATAACTATTCTTGTTTCGATATCAGGAGCATCCTGTGGCATCACCATTTTTTCAAGCATGCTTTTCTGAAGGGTGTACATCGGGTCTTCGAGGATCCCGGCTTCATGACTTATATGCATAAGGTTATCATCCTCACTGTAAGGCTTATCGATACTTGCCTTGACAGGGATCTGTTTCTCATTTGCATACTTGAGAAGATCAGTCCGGCCTTTGAACTGGGCCAGGAATTCCCTGTCTTTCCATGGGGAGATCACTTTCACTCCCGGCATAAGAGCATAATAGCACAATTCAAACCTGACCTGGTCGTTACCTTTCCCGGTGGCTCCATGTGCAACGGCGAGCGCTCCCTCCTGCTTTGCAACTTCAATCTGTTTCTTGGCAATCAGTGGTCGTGCAAGTGCAGTCCCCAGGAGATACCTGTCTTCATAAATTGCATTTGCCATTATGGCTTTCAGGACATAACTCTCGATGAATTCTCTTTTGAGATCAGAGATGATCACTTTTGAGGCACCCAGAAGTAGCGCTTTTTTTCTGCATTCTTCAAAATTCTCCTTCTGGCCCACATCAGCAACAAATGCTATGACATCAAAATTCTTGTCGATAAGCCATTTAAGGATTACCGAAGTATCCAGACCCCCGCTGTAAGCCAGCACAACTTTTTCTTTCATTTTAGTTCAATTTTAATTTTGTTCTGTATTATTCCAGATTGTTCTATTTCTTTTTAATCTGTTCATGCAGCCCCGGCAATATTATCTCGAGGCATGTATGTACCTGGTGGTTTGTGATTCCGTCGCGCGGGATCACCAGGATAGTATCGTCGCCTGCAATGGTCCCTGCTATCTCGTACCGTGATGCATTGTCGATATATATTGCTGTATTGTTTGCATTGCCTGGTAGTGTCCTGATCACAAGCAGACCATGTGCATCCACAATATCGGTTATAACCGGAAGGACCTGCAGTTTTCCGTTTCCTGACTGCTGAATATTCATGTTTTCCGGCAATGAGTACCTGTATCCGCCTTTTCCGTCAGTAATTCTTCCTGCCCCTATCTCCCTTAAATTGCGCGATAATGTTGCCTGCGTACAGGTGAAACCTTTCGATTTCAGCTTCTTCAGCAGCACCTCATGAGATGATATGTTCTCCTCAGTAATTATCTTTTCAATTGCAAGGAGTCTTTTTGTTTTGTGCATATTTATGCATTTATTTTGCAAATATATACATTTTTTATAAAATGCAATCCCCAATAAAAAAATTGTACTATTTTTGAAGCCAAATCCGCCAGATGACAGACAAAATAAAAAAGGTGGTGATCCTTGGCTCCGGAGCACTTAAAATAGGTGAGGCAGGAGAATTCGATTATTCAGGATCACAGGCACTTAAAGCCCTCAGGGAAGAGGGAATCAAAACAGTCCTTATAAATCCGAACATTGCTACCGTTCAAACATCGGAAAAGCTTGCGGGGAAAATTTACTTCCTACCCGTAACTCCTCATTTTGTCGAGGAAGTCATTAAAAAAGAGAGACCCGACGGGATACTGCTCTCATTCGGCGGACAGACAGCCCTTAACTGCGGGACAGAATTATTCAGGGCCGGAGTCTTTGATAAATATAAGGTGAAAGTTCTCGGGACGCCCGTCACTGCAATAATGGACACCGAGGACAGGGAGCTTTTTGTAAAAAAACTCGACCAGATAGATGTACGGACCCCCAGAAGCATTGCAGTCCAGGGTGTCGAGGAAGCCCTTGAAGCAGCCGGCAAGCTCGGGTTTCCGGTTATCATCAGGGCTGCCTATACCCTCGGAGGACAGGGAAGCGGTTTTGCCTCCGATGTGAACGAGCTCAGGACACTTGCTACAAAATCATTTTCATACACCAGCCAGATACTGGTGGAAGAGTCACTAAAAGGCTGGAAAGAGGTTGAATATGAGGTCGTAAGAGACAAATACGACAATTGTATAACTGTTTGTAATATGGAAAACTTCGATCCCCTGGGAATCCATACCGGGGAGAGTATCGTAGTCGCTCCTTCACAGACTCTTACAAACAACGAATATCATAAACTCCGGGAACTTTCGATTAGAATTATACGCCATATCGGCATTATCGGGGAATGTAATGTCCAGTATGCACTCTCACCCGACTCGGAAGAATACAGGGTTATCGAAGTAAATGCCAGGCTCTCCCGCTCAAGCGCCCTGGCATCTAAAGCTACCGGTTACCCCCTCGCATTTGTTGCTGCCAAACTCGGGATCGGATTTGGCCTTCATGAGTTGAAGAACTCTGTAACTAAATCTACAACTGCATGTTTCGAACCTGCCCTGGATTATATTGTCTGTAAAATACCAAGGTGGGACCTTAACAAATTCGAGGGTGTCTCGCATGCAATAGGCAGCAGTATGAAGAGTGTCGGCGAGGTAATGTCGATAGGAAGGAATTTTGAAGAAGCTATTCAGAAAGGACTCAGGATGATAGGCCAGGGAATGCATGGGTTTACCGGCAACCGCGAGATCAAATTCAGGGATATTGAAACTGAGCTTTCCGAACCTACCGATATGAGGATTTTCTCAATAGCCGAGGCTCTTGAGAATGGTATGTCTGTCGACAGGATCCATGATCTTACAATGATTGATAAATGGTTCCTTTTCAAGCTGAAAAACATTATCTCCATAAAAGATGAACTCTGTAAATGTAAATCGCTGGATGAGCTTTCGTCAGATCTTCTGGCTCATTCCAAGGTAAACGGGTTCAGCGATTTCCAGATCGCCAGGCACGTCATGGGTTCCGGTCCTGAAAATATAAATGAAGACCTCCTTAAAGTCAGAAGCCGCCGGAAAATGCTTGGCATTATTCCTTATGTGAAACAAATTGACACCCTGGCCGCGGAATACCCGGCTGTGACAAATTATCTGTATCTCACCTATAGCGGTATTGAACATGATATCCGTTTCGAAAACGATAAAAAATCAGTAATTGTACTTGGATCAGGCGCCTACAGGATAGGTTCAAGCGTTGAGTTTGACTGGTGCTCGGTTAATGCAATCGACACTATCAGAAAAGAAGGCTTCAGATCGGTAATGATCAATTACAATCCCGAAACAGTAAGTACTGATTATGACATCTGCGACAGGCTCTATTTCGATGAGCTTACTTTTGAAAGAGTACTCGATATTGTTGACCTTGAGAATCCGGGAGGAGTAATAGTATCGGTTGGCGGACAAATACCCAATAATCTGGCAATGAGGCTTTTCAGGGAGAATGTCCCTGTTCTTGGCACTTCACCCCTTTCTATAGACAGGGCAGAGAACAGGCACAAATTCTCCAGGATGCTCGATAATCTTTCTGTCGACCAGCCACGATGGAGAGAGCTTTCATCTATAAACGATATTTTTGAATTTGTCGACAGGATAGGATTTCCGGTCCTTATCCGCCCCTCATACGTTCTCTCGGGTGCTGCCATGAACGTCGTATCGAACAAGAATGAGCTGACCCATTATCTTGAGCTTGCCGCGCAGGTTTCAAAACAATATCCTGTTGTGGTCTCTGAATTCATTGAAAATGCAAAGGAAATAGAAATCGACGCTGTTGGAAGGGAAGGAGAGATTCTTGCCTATGCTATAAGTGAACACGTTGAGTTTGCCGGAGTGCACTCCGGAGACGCAACAATCGTTTTTCCACCGCAAAAAATATATTTCGAAACCGTAAGACGGATCAAGAGGATCTCGCGGCAGATAGCAAAGGAGCTCAATATTACCGGACCTTTCAATATCCAGTTCCTGGCAAGAGATAATGACATTAAAGTAATAGAATGTAATCTACGGGCCAGCCGCAGTATGCCTTTTGTCTCTAAAGTTCTGAAATCCAACCTTATAGAACTTGCCACGAAAGTTATGCTGGGAGTCCCGGTTGAAAAACCCCATAAGTCAGTTTTCGAGCTCGATTATGTTGGTGTTAAGGCATCCCAGTTCAGTTTTTCACGTCTGGCAAAAGCAGATCCTGTTCTCGGAGTGGACATGTCATCGACCGGAGAAGTCGGATGCATAGGCGAAGGTTTTTATGAAGCAATTCTTAAGTCGATGTTCTCTGTCGGTTACAGGGTTCCTCAAAAAAGCATTCTTCTTTCCACCGGTCCTGCCCGGTCAAAAGTTGAACTCCTGAACAGTGCAAAAGCTTTAAGGGAAAGAGGCCACAAGCTTTATGCAACAAGAGGCACCCAGGAGTTCCTTCAGTCTGCAGGCGTCGAAGCTCATGTTGCTTACTGGCCCGACGAAAACAAATCTCCCAATACCATCGACCTGATTAAAACACGTGAGGTTGACCTGGTTGTAAATATACCTAAAGACCTTTCAGAAGGTGAATTGAATAATGACTATTCCATCAGGAGAACAGCGGTTGATTTTAATGTGCCGCTTATAACAAACGCCCGCCTTGCAAGCGCATTTATACTTGCTTTCTGTATGATGAAGGAAGAAGATCTTGCAATAAAAAGCTGGGAAGAGTATAAATAGACGCTGGCAGGAGAGTGGGTGACAAGGTGAGTGGGAGACGGGGTGAGTTTGGGACGAGGAGAGTGGGTGACGGGTAGAGTGGGTGAGGGATAAAAACATTAAAAGTTATCTATGATATCGATCCGTAAAGCAGTTCCGGAAGACGCTGAATCAATTATTTACTTTCAGCTCTGCATGGCATGGGAAACAGAGATGATGAAGCTGGTGCCCGAAGTAGTCACCAAAGGAGTAAATGAGGTTTTTATGGATCCTTCCAGGGGTCAGTATTATATCGCTGAAAACGAAGGACACAGAATAGCTTCCCTTCTCATTACCTACGAATGGAGCGACTGGCGCAATTGCAATGTCTGGTGGATACAGTCAGTATATGTTATCCCTGAATTCAGGAGAAAGGGAGTTTTCAGGAAAATGTACAAATACATCGTACAACTTGCTGAAGAACAGGATATTGCCGGGTTAAGACTTTATGTCGAAACAAAAAATGACCGCGCCAAGAAGACATATGAGGCCCTTGGGATGAGTTCCGAACATTATAATTTTTATGAATGGATGAGAAAATAAGCTATGCATTGGCTGGCTTTAATACTGATTCTGCCCTATCTGTATCTCCTGACAAGGGTATATATCTCGCTCAGGAAAATAAAACCTTTTTTCCCATCTGAATCTTCCGGGATCTTTGTTTCAGTTATAGTACCCTGCCGGAACGAAGAAAAAAACATTCCATTGCTTCTCTCTGACCTTGTTGCTCAGGATTATGATCCAGCGCTCATTGAGATTATGATTATTGATGATAATTCTACAGATTCCACTTTAGCTGCAGCATATGGTTTTCCAGGGATCAGTGATCTTAAGATCTTTAAGAATAAAGGATCAGGGAAGAAGAGTGCAATCAGGACAGGTGTGGAAGTCTGTTCCGGGGAGCTTATAATAACAACCGATGCAGATTGCCGGGTAGGCAGCCGCTGGATCAGTTCGATCACATCATTCTGCAATGAACATCATCCTGAATTGATAATCGGGCCTGTTGTAGTTAAAGGTAAAAAAGGTTTTCTCCATCGCTTCCAGGAACTGGAATTTTCAAGCCTTCAGGGAATCACTGCCGGAACAGCAGCTTCAGGCAATCCTGTAATGTGCAATGGGGCAAACCTCGCATTCACGAAAGAAGTCTACCGTAAGTATTCGTCCTTCCTCCATGAGGAGCTTGTCAGTGGTGATGATGTCTTCCTACTTCATGCCATAAAAAGAAACAGTCATAATTCAGTAATGTGGCTTGAATCAGCTGATGCAGCTGTAACTACCTCATCCAAAGATTCATGGAAGTCGTTTATCAGCCAGAGGGCAAGGTGGATTTCAAAAGCCGGTTCATATACCGACAGTTATACCATTATCCTGGCAATTGTAACATTTGTTACAATCCTTGTTCAATTATTTATGCTAGTGGCAGGTATAATTGATTCAGCCTTTCTTGCGATATTCGCAGCTGCCTTTGTTTTAAAATCGATACCTGATTTTCTGATCCTGAAAAATACAACATCACGCTATGAACAGAGGAACCTTATAAAATGGTTCCTCCCGTCACAAATTGTCTATAGTTTTTATATTTTGAGTATAGTTCCCGGGGCAATATTTAAAAGGAACAGCTGGAAATAGATTTTGAAAAAAACATGGGCTACAGGCTTACCTGTCAGTTTCCCATTTCCGACAGGAACTTGATCCTCATCAACCTGATTTCCTCCTCCTCAAATTCACTGCCAAGTTCTTTTATTGCCTCCTCAAGCGAGTCAGATTCAGCTTCTTCCCTGAAATAAGAAAATATATCATGCTGACGATCCTCATCTATCACAGTATTAACATAGTAGTCGAGATTAAGTCGTGTTCCCGAGTTCACAATGGCTTCTATCTCTGAGATCACTTCCCCGATTTCCAGCCCTTTTGCCTCGGCAATATCCTCGAGGGGCCTCTTCATGTCGATGCTCTGAATGATGTAGACCTTTATTCCTGATTTATTTACAACCGATTTGACCACCATGTCGAGCGGCCTGATGATCTCCTTCTCCTCAACATATTTCTTGATTATCTCGACAAACTCCTGTCCGTAGCGTTGTGCTTTGCCGGCTCCTACCCCCGATATATTCTGAAGTTCATCAAGGGTAATGGGGTACTGGATTGCCATATCCTCCAGTGAAGGATCCTGGAATATCACAAATGGAGGTACATCTTTTTGCTTAGAGATTTTCTTGCGGAGATCTTTCAGGATGCTGAAAAGCTCCTCATCCACGGCAGCGGTTTTTGCCCCGAATGCGTTTTCCTCGTCAGCGGTATCGGCATAATCATGGTCCTCGGCAAGCATAAAAGATTCAGGGTTCTCAATGAATGCCATACCTTTTTCAGTGACCTTGAGGAGCCCGTAATTTTCAATATCCTTCGTAAGGAATTTGGCTATCAGTGCCTGTCGGATGACCATGTTCCAGAATTTCTCATCCTTATCTTCTCCAATTCCGAAAAATTCCAGTTTATTATGCTTATATGACTTAACAGCCGAGGTGACCTTTCCCGAAAGAATATGGGCGATATGATCGGCTTTGAATTTCTCCTTTACAGCAAGTATTGTTTCCAGGACATTTACCACTGCTTCACTCCCTTCGAACTGTTCCTTAGGATGCAGGCAGTTATCGCAAGCCTCACAGTTTTCTTTCTCATATTCCTCCCCGAAATAATGAAGAAGAAGCCTTCGCCTGCATACAGACGATTCGGCATAAGAAACCGTTTCGAGGAGCAGCTGTTTCCCGATCTCCTGTTCTGCAATCGGCTTGCCCTGCATGAACTTCTCCAGCTTGACGATATCGTTATAGCTGTAATAGGCGATGCAGTTGCCTTCTCCCCCGTCGCGACCGGCACGGCCCGTCTCCTGGTAATATCCTTCCAGGCTTTTGGGAATATCATAATGTATTACGAACCTCACATCCGGCTTATCAATACCCATTCCGAATGCTATGGTTGCGACTATCACATCAGCTTCCTCCATCAGGAACTTATCCTGGTTGGCAGTGCGGGTGGCAGAATCCATGCCTGCATGGTAAGGGAGGGCTTTTATCCCGTTCACTTTCAGCACTTCTGCCATCTCCTCAACCTTCTTCCTGCTGAGACAGTAGATAATACCTGATTTCCCGCTGTTATTCTTTATGTATTTTATTATCTCCTTGGTGACATCCTGCTTCGATTTGACCTCATAGTAAAGGTTAGGCCGGTTGAATGATGATTTGAAAACATCCGCTTCAAGAATGCCCAGGTTTTTCTGGATATCATGCTGTACCTTAGGCGTGGCTGTGGCAGTAAGAGCAATTATGGGAGCTCTTCCGATTGTATCGATAATAGGCCTTATGCGCCTGTATTCAGGCCTGAAGTCGTGACCCCACTCTGATATACAATGTGCCTCATCAACAGCGTAGAACGATACTTTAATATTCCTCAGAAATTCAATGTTTTCTTCCTTGGTAAGCGATTCGGGTGCTACATAAAGAAGTTTTGTCTGGTGGTCAAGCACATCATTTTTCACCCTTGCAATTTCAGTTTTTGTCAGGGATGAATTCAGGAAATGTGCAACATCGTCATTGGTGCTGAAATTACGCATAGCGTCGACCTGGTTCTTCATCAGGGCAATAAGCGGGGAGATTACTATGGCAGTACCCTCACCCATCACTGCAGGCAGCTGGTAGCACAGCGATTTCCCCCCTCCTGTCGGCATCAACACAAACGTATCCCGCCCGTCCAGTACATTTTTAATGATATGTTCCTGGTTCCCCTTAAAGGTATCAAACCCAAAATACCTTTTCAGGTAATCATGTATCGTTTTATCGCTTATCATCTGTTCCCCTCAAGAAAAAACCTCACTCTGTCAATAAATTCAATACCTAACAGATTATCTAAATTAATCATTTTCGACATTAAAAAATAGTTTTAAAGAATAATTAACATAATTGTTTCTTTTATTAAAACAATATAAATAATGGTGATGTTGTTTTGAATTATAAGATTTATCATCTTTACAGGCTGAATTTTTTAATATCCCTGGTGCACATGGCGTTAAAATGGAAGAGTGGTAAGAAGGGCGAGGCAGAAATGTCATTTCTGGAACATCTTGAAGAGCTGAGATGGCATATAATCCGTTCATTTATAGCAATAGTTGCTTTTATGATCGTGGCGTTTGTTTTCAAATCAGTCCTTTTTGACACTGTTATCCTGGCTCCGTCAACAGAGCATTTCATTACAAACCTTAAATTCTGCGAGCTTGGTCATTACCTTCAGAGGAAAGGGATTATTGATGATCCTAATGTGCTTTGTATAAATAAAAATGGTCAGTTTCAGCTCATAAGCATTAAAATGGCGGGCCAGATCACGACTCACATCGTTGTGGCGCTGGTAGCCGGACTGATACTTGCTTTCCCGTTTGTGATACGTGAATTCTGGGCATTCTTCAGGCCAGCCCTTCATTCAAATGAAGCAAAGCATGCCAGAGGAGCCGTTCTTGCATCAACCGGATTATTTTTTATGGGGGTATTGTTCGGATATTTCCTCCTGGCACCGCTTTCAATACATTTCCTTACTTCATACCATGTAAGCCCCGATGTGGTGAACCAGATCAATATCAGGTCTTATATCGGCACTCTTACATCAATCTGCCTTGCAACAGGCCTTGTATTTGAACTCCCCATTATCGCATTTTTCCTTACCAAGATCGGGATAATCACTCCTTCTTTCATGAGAAAATACAGGAAACATGCAATAGTGGTTATATTCATCATTGCCGCAATAATAACACCTCCTGATGTTTTCTCACAGACACTCGTGGCAATCCCGCTTCTTCTTCTGTATGAAGTCAGCATTTTCATCTCAGCAGGTGTGATGAGGTCAAAACAGAAGCAGCATGATGAGTTCATGGAACAGGAACAAAAGGAACAATCCTGAATGAATTAAATTTATCCTTCTCATGAAACTTTATACTGATAACCTGGTCAAAAAATACCGCAACAGAGCCGTTGTAGACCATGTATCGATTGAAGTTGAACAGGGTGAGATTGTTGGACTTCTTGGTCCCAATGGCGCCGGGAAGACTACTTCATTTTACATGATAGTAGGGCTCATAAGGCCCAAGGAAGGGAAGATTTTCCTTGATAATGAAGAGATTACTACCCTCCCTGTATATAAACGTGCCAGGAAGGGTATTGGGTATCTCGCCCAGGAAGCCTCCGTGTTCAGAAACCTTTCTGTTGAAGATAACCTCAAAGCTGTACTCGAGATGTCAGGATTCTCCAAAACCGAACAGGCAGAGCGAATGGAAACGCTCCTGAATGAATTCGGATTGCAGAAGATAAGGAAAAGCAAGGGGATCCAGCTGTCAGGAGGGGAAAGGAGAAGAACCGAGATAGCCAGGGCGCTTGCACTTAAACCAAAATTCATCCTTCTCGACGAACCCTTTGCCGGAGTTGATCCTATTGCCGTCGAAGATATTCAGAGTATTGTATCGCATCTGAAGAATAAAAACATCGGTATTCTTATCACTGACCATAACGTTCACGAGACACTTTCCATAACCGACAGAGCCTACCTTCTTTTTGAAGGTAAAATCCTGAAATCAGGCACCTCAGCACAACTTGCTGAAGATGAACATGTAAGAAAAGTATATCTTGGAAAGAACTTTGAACTTCGCAGGCAGGTATAAATCTTTGTTAAACAAATATTTTTCTGTACTTTTGCACCGGTTTTACGCGGATGTGTCGTAATTGGTAGCCGAGCAAGACTTAGGATCTTGTGTCTTAATGACGTGGGGGTTCGAGTCCCTTCATCCGCACAAAAATAAAAACCGCCTTTAACATGAACAATTATGAGTTTTGGCGGTTTTTTTAAATGCAATCAAAAGAAGTAAAATGAATATTACAAGAGAAAACATCGATGATCTGAATGCCGTCCTGAATGTGAAGATCGAAAAAGCAGATTACCAGGAAAATGTTGAGAAAGTTCTTAAGGATTACCGCAGAAAAGCCAATATAAAGGGATTCCGTCCTGGTATGGTACCCATCGATCTCATAAGGAAAATGTACGGATTAGCCGTTAAGGTTGATGAAATTAATAAGGCTGTCAGCGAAAACATTCATAAATATATTTCCGACGAGAAGATAGAAATCCTTGGAGATCCGCTCCCGAAATCGGAAGAACAGCAAAATTTGAGTTTTGAAACACAGGATGATTTCAGCTTTTCCTTTGAGCTCGGCCTTGCCCCTGCCCTTGAAATTGACCTTGGTAAAAAAAATAAGGTGCCCCTCTATGAGATCATCGTCGATGAGAAAATGAAAAATGATTATCTCAATAATTATACACGCCGCTTTGGTGAATTCAGAAAAGCTGAAACGGTGGAAGAGAAGGATATTCTTAAAGGAAAGATAGAAGCTCTTGACGACCTGGGAAATCCCGTGCCGGAAGGTCCTGTGAACGATAAATCAACTCTTGCCGTCGATATTATCAAAGATGAAGAGATAAAAAAAGAGTTCATCGGCCGCAAAGAAAATGACGCCATTGACTTTGACCTGAAAAAAGCTTTCCCCAACGAAAACGAAGTCGCAGGACTTCTTGGTAAAAATAAGGAAGAGGTTTCAACACTCGAGGGAAAATTCAGATATAAAATTGCCGAAATAACCAGGTTTCACAATGCCGAGCTGAACCAGGAACTTTTTGACAGGATCTATGGTGAAGGTATTGTCAGCTCCGAAGAAGAATTCATGAAGAAGATCGAGGAAGAGATATCTGTGAGCCTGAAGCGCGAAACCGAATTCAAGCTTATGCAGGATATCAAAAAACTTGTCCTCGACAGCACTGCCATGAGCTTCCCGGAAGAGTTCCTGAAGAAATGGCTTCTCAGGGTAAATGAGGAAACTACCAGTGAACAGATCGAAAAGGAATTCGACAGCTTCAAGCATGATCTTTCCTGGCAGCTCATCAGGAACAAAGTTGCCAAAGACAACGAAATGAAGATCACCGAGGAAGAGCTCCAGGGTGAAGCAGAGAAGATCACACGCTACCAGTTCCAGCAATACGGACTCTTCTACGCAACCGACGAACAAATAGCCAATTACGCAAAAGAGACCCTCAAACGTGAGGAAGATGCTAAAAGGATTGCTGATAAAATCCTCGAAGACAAAGTCCTCATTAAGCTCATGGATCTTGTTAAGACAGATGATAAAAAAGTGACCGCCGACGAGTTTAATAAGCTTTTCGAGTCGTAATCACCTGATTATTATTGTATTTTAATTTTTTTATATCTTTGATCCTTAACCTTAATATCCGGTAAAATGAACTATAACGACGATTTCGGAAGATTCGCAAGAAGCAGGAGAGGGATTAGCAGCCTTTCCCTTCACAGGTATTCTTCAATAATTGACAACAGCTATATATCCCCCACGATCATAGAGGAAAGACAGCTAAATGTAGCATCTATGGATGTCTTCTCGAGGCTGATGATGGACAGGATAATATTCCTTGGCCTCCCGATAGACGACTATGTGGCAAATATCGTGCAGGCACAGCTGCTCTACCTCGACTCAGCTGACCCGGGTAAAGATATCCAGATTTATTTCAATACACCCGGGGGTTCTGTAAGCGCCGGCCTTGGCATTTATGATACAATGCAGTACATATCGTCCGACATTGCAACTATCTGTACCGGTATGGCAGCCTCAATGGGCGCAGTACTTCTTACAGCAGGCACAAAGGGAAAGAGATCGGCACTCAAGCATTCCAGGATAATGATACACCAGCCTATGGGAGGTGTTGAAGGCCAGGCATCCGATATTGAAATCCAGGCCCGCGAGATCATGAAGGTTAAAAAGGAACTTTACGAAATCATCGCACTTCATTCCGGGAACACCCTTGAGCAGGTTGAAAAGGATTCTGACAGAGACCACTGGATGACATCCCAGGAGGCAAAGGATTATGGAATGATAGACGAGATCCTTGTAAGAAACGAACATAAGTAAAAATGGATAAGTGTTCATTCTGCGGAAGGACAAAAAAAGAAGCTAACATTCTTATAGCCGGGCTCGAAGGTCATATCTGCGACCATTGTATCGAGCAGGCCTATGGCATTATGAATGAAGAGCTTGGCATCAAAAAGAATGTTGCCTTCGATACCATCAATCTCCTGAAACCTGCAGAAATCAAGAATTTCCTCGATCAGTATGTCATCGGCCAGGATATGGCAAAGAAAATCATATCCGTCGCGGTATACAACCATTATAAAAGGTTGATGCAAAAACCTGATGCCGATGATATCGAAATCGAAAAATCCAATATCATCCTGGCAGGTGAAACAGGAACGGGAAAAACCCTTCTTGCCCGGACAGTCGCCAGGATGCTTCATGTTCCGTTTACAATTGTGGACGCGACAGTTCTTACTGAAGCCGGGTATGTCGGAGAGGATATTGAAAGCCTTCTTACACGCCTTCTTCAGAATGCCGACTATGATGTGAAAGCTGCCGAGAAAGGGATTGTTTTTATTGATGAGATCGATAAGATTGCAAGAAAAGAAGGAGATAATCCTTCAATTACCCGCGACGTCTCAGGTGAAGGTGTTCAACAGGGTCTCCTGAAACTGCTCGAAGGTTCTATTGTAAACGTACCTCCACAGGGAGGAAGAAAACATCCCGAACAGAAGATGATCCCTGTAGACACAAAAAATATACTCTTTATCTGTGGTGGAGCTTTTGTCGGTATTGAAAAGAAGATAGCACAGCGTCTGAACACAAAAATTGTTGGCTATGGCGCTTCAAAGAACAGGGAAAAAGTCGACAAGGATAATCTCCTGAAATATATTGCACCTCAGGACCTCAGGGCATTCGGGATGATACCTGAGATTGTGGGGAGGCTCCCGGTAGTCACCCACCTTGATCCGCTCGACAGAAAAGCGCTAAGGGCTATACTCACTGAACCTAAAAATGCCCTGGTGAAGCAATATGTGAAACTCTTTAAGATGGATAACATCGAACTCACTTTTGCTGACGGCGTACTGGATTTCATTGTCGACAAGGCTATCGAATTCAAACTCGGGGCCAGGGGCTTAAGATCGATCTGTGAAACCATAATGCTCGATGCGATGTTCGACATGCCATCGGTAGGCAGGGATGAGCTTACCATAACGGTAGACTATGCAAGCGCCAAGCTCGAAAGAATAGATATGAAGGTGCTTAAGGCATCATAAAAAAAGCCGGAAATTTCCGGCTTTTCTTTTACATCATCTTTTTTCTACCTGTGGTATCTGAGCAATATCTCCTTTGAATTATCTCCGACGTTTATCACTGCATATGCATCGCATTCACCTTCTCCATAATTGAGTTCTGCAGTTTCAAATCCTTCCCTGTCGATATTCACAACCCCGCTTACAAGGAACATACAAACACGTTTCCAGTGCAATGCAGTGGATATAGTATTTGAATAGCTTACACCATTGAGAGTAACACCTGTGGCTGTTCCTGTAATAAGACATTCATCATCCCAGATGTTTTTGGTTGAAATACCTGCAATCCATTCTCTTTCATGACTTGATGAACGTTCTATTGTCCTTTCGTCGGGAAGAGTAAGCTTGCCACCTGTAAGGGTAACTGAAAAAACCATATTCTGGTTTGTATTGTATCCCATATTCTCAATGACCTTGGTACCTTCAACCTTTATACCGTTGATATAGTAATTATCAAATGTTACCGTCCTTGTTGTACCTGGCTCAAGGCGAGGACCTGTAACAATAACTATAATCTTACCCGACCTGGTGTTGTCATATAATCCTGTACATCCGCTTCCGAAATCAATGGTGATTGTTTTAGGCCATACGGCATCATCAGGATGATCAATAGTGACCGCCGGGCATGAATCAGACAAGGCTGATTTTGAAAAGCCTCCTTTCTGATAATTATCCAGTATGATATCGGCGTTATCAGCAGTGCTGAATACATCCTCGAATACAGCATCGCTCACTGCATCATCACTTGCAATGTCAATACTTGCCTGGTCAACTTCTGGTTCCTCGTTGCACGCATTAAATGAAAAAATTGCAAGTGCTGCAATCATAAAAAAGATCTTTGTTTTCATATTCATATTTGTTTGTTAATAATCCCGATCAACAAACAATTTGATTAGGAAAAGATGAAAAGGTTTAATCAGGTAAGAATTTTTTTTTGGAGAGTCGCGCTGACTGTTATACCTCGGGTCTCAAAAGATTATTCAAATGCAAAGGAACCTGTAAGATGAATCAATTCCCCGCTATGACAGATTTATTACCACTAAATCTGAAAAAGAATTTTTATTGATATTATCAGGCGTATACTATTTAAGCCTTTCATAGATTACATAAGTATAGGGAATGCCTTCTCCCTCTGGCTTAAATTCCTCTTTTTCAACAGGTTCCCAAACATTATTATCTATTTCAGGAAAGAATACATCTGCATCCGTTTTCCTGTGTACATGGGTAATATAAAGCCTGTCAGCCAGCGGCAGGAACTGCCTGTAGATACTGCCTCCCCCGATAATGAAGGCTTCCCTGTCGTCTTTGCATTTCAGGGCAGCATCTTCAATTGAATATGCAGTTACAGCACCTTCAAAGCTCTCCCCCAGGATATCGGTTATGACAACATTCTTCCTGTTTGGCAGGGGTCTCCTGGGGAGCGATTCCCAGGTCCTCTTTCCCATAACAACTGTATTTCCCGTTGTAAGCATCTTAAAACGCTTCATATCTTCCGGGAGATGCCATAAAAGGTCATTGTTCTTACCAATTCCCATGTCTTCCGATACAGCAACAATTATCGATATCATAAAATAATTTTTTTATACAGCAATATCACCTTTTATATGTGGGTGTGCAACATAGCCGGTCAGGGTAAAATCTTCATAGCGGAATTTAAAGATATCATTCACCTCCGGATTGATTATCATCCGGGGGAGCATATATGGTTCTCGTGTAAGCTGAAGCTTAACCTGTTCAATGTGATTCAGGTAAATATGTGCATCTCCAAGGGTATGTACAAAATCCCCGGGTTTAAGTCCGGTTACCTGGGCAATCATCAGGGTAAGAAGTGCATATGAGGCGATATTAAAGGGAACCCCGATAAAAATATCGCAGCTACGCTGGTACAGCTGGCATGACAGTTTTCCCCCGGCAACATAAAACTGGAACATTACATGACATGGAGGAAGAGCCATTTTGTCGATTTCACCGGGATTCCAGGCGCTAATAATATGCCTTCTTGAATCAGGTGTTTTCTTTATGCTCCTGATAACATCAGAGAGCTGGTCGATTTTCCTCCCGTCGGCAGCTGGCCATGACCGCCACTGAGATCCATATACGGGGCCCAGGTTTCCTTCTTTATCTGCCCACTCGTTCCAGATGCTCACTCCGTTGTCGTTGAGGTACTTTATATTCGTATCTCCGGCAATAAACCACAACAGTTCATGAATTATCGATTTCAGATGAAGCTTCTTCGTTGTCAGAAGAGGAAATCCATCATCCAGGTTGAACCTCATCTGGTATCCGAATACGCTAAGGGTCCCGGTGCCTGTCCTGTCACCCTTCTGCGTACCATTTTTCATAACATGATCGAGAAGATCAAGGTACTGCCTCATCCGGAAATTTTCATTTTTATTATCTGGGAGAGATCTTTGCCAGCCATCCGCCTCCGGATACCATATTGATTTTTACTTTATCACCTGATTTGACTCCATAGCTCAGATGCCCGTAATCCTGGGCGTTTCTGTCGGCGTTGATACCGTCGCAGATTATCTCAATATTATAATTACCTGCCGGCAGGAATGAGAGGTCGAGCTGCATCTCGCGGGCTTTCCAGTCTGTCATAGCACCTACAAACCAGTTCTCACCCGATCTGCGGGCAATCAGGATATAATCGCTTATTTTGGCATCAAGAACTTTTATATCATCCCAGACAACCGGTATGTTGACAATGAAATTTGTACATTCCTGTTCCTTCATGTAGTTTGTGGGCGAATCGGCCAGCATCTGCAGGGGACTCTCAAAAACAACATACAGAGCCATCTGGTGTGCCCTTGTTCCCTGGCTCCCGGGACGGTTGAAGATAGGATTAAAGTTCTCTCTCTCAAAATTCAGCATTGCACCTGGTGTATAATCCATCGGTCCGGCGACCATCCTTATAAAAGGAAGGGTGAGGTTATGGTCAGGTGTAATTTCCTTGCTCCACTTGCTGTTTTCCAATCCTTTAACACCTTCTCTGGTTAATGCGTTAGGCCATGTGCGCCCTGCCCCATCGGGCTTATAAGCTCCATGAAAATCAATAAGCAGGTGATGTTCTGCGGTTTTTTGCATAGACTCCTGGTAAAAATTTACAACAGGCTGATCGTCTCTCTGCATAAAGTCAACCTTTACACCTTTTACCCCCCACTTCTCATATAAAGCAACAGCATCATCTATCTGGTCATAGAAAGTTTTCCAGACAACCCACAGGATAACACCTACATTCTTACTCTCAGCATACCTGCACAATTCAGGGACATCAATAGCCGGGATTGATTCAAGGACTGTTCCGGTTTTATACCATCCTTCATCAAGGATTATATATTCAATTCCGTTCTTCGACGCAAAGTCAATGTAATATTTATAGGTTTCTGTATTAATACCCGCCCTGAAATCAACGCCATAAATATTATTGGCATTCCACCAGTCCCATGCCACCTGTCCCGGTTTTATCCATTTGGTATCCTGGATTTTACATGGAGCTGCAAGCTTGAAAACGAGATCGCTTTCTATCAGGCCTCCATCATTGGGAGAAACTACAAACGCTCTCCAGGGAAATGTCCTGGTACCTTTGGTTAAAGCTATATAATCCCTGGTTTTAACGACAAGGAGGTCACGGTCTCTTCTCAGTCTCTCTTCAGCGGGATAGAGAGGATGAACACCCTTTATAGAAGATTTTCCTGCTCCCCGTAGCCACATTCCCGGGTATTCGGTAATATCAGATTCTGTTAAGAGCACATTAATGCCATTAGCGACAAAAAGTGCAGGAAGGCTGGCCAGGTGTTTTTCAGCCAGTGTATCGAGTGAACAATACTTATACAAACGTTCGTTGTGCGACATGAAGCTGTCCTCAAGAGGATACCAGGAATAAGATCCTTCAGGAAAGCGAATATCAGTTATTTCATCTTTAACGATAAGTTCATCTTTAAGTGAAGTTTCAAACCTGTATGCTGCTCCGTCATTATATGCACGGAACTGTACACTGAGGCCTGACTTAAATGATATCAGGAGTGTATTACAGTTATCGGCAATCTTTGATTTTTTGTTTGCAACGACAGGTATCAGTTCCTGGTTTATTTTGCCAAACACAGCTTTTTTCACCATTTCTGTCTCTCCGGGAAGAGAACCAGCGGATAATTTCATCCCGGCTTTTGCAGCAGAAATGATTTCTTTTCCATCGTAAGTTGCCGACCATTCCAGTCCCGGGCCTGCCTTGACGGTCAGAATAAGCTTTCCATCGGGTGAACTGAGTTTATAATCCTTTGCCAGGGAAGATGTTGCAATTGCTATGAGCAAAAAAAATCCTGAAATTGTACGTTTCATATTAATACGGTATTTTCTTATGATTATATGGAGAAATAGACTCCGGGATTGCTGGGCAAATCCGTACGGAGGTTATTTTTTTTTCTTTTTCCTCTTATCGATCTCGTCCCTTATTGAAGCGGCCCTTTCGTAATCTTCTGTCTTGACTGCTTCATCAATCATCTTAAAAAGTTCATCATCAGTATATGATTCAAACCTGCCATTTGGTTCATTCTTCTGATCAGTCTCGCCGGCAGGAATTGTTTCAGTATCTGACGGGCTGTTAGTAAGCTGGGCTTTGTCGAGAATATCCTCTGCAATATATATCGGGCATCCGAATCTGAGAGCAATAGCTACTGCATCAGATGTCCTGCTGTCGATCGAGTATTCGTTTCTCCCGTCATTGCATACCAGCCTTGAAAAGAACACGCCGTCTTCAAGCTTATGGATCATTACCTCGGTGACAGCAATTTTGAACTGGTCGGCGAATTTTTTGAAAAGGTCATGGGTCAGGGGTCTCGGGGGTTCCAGGTTTTCGAGCTTTATTACAATAGCCTGCGCTTCGAATCCACCTATAATAATAGGTATCCGCCTGTCGCCATTTTCCTCAATAAGAAGCAAGGCATATGCTCCCGACTGAGTCTGGCTGTACGACATTCCCATTACCTTAAGTTTGACTCTTTTCATACCAGTATTTATGCGCTGATAATATCCTGACCTTCGTGTTGTCGAGAACAAATATAACGCAAATAGAGGTAAATGCCGGTAGTACATTTCCTTTTTTTTCAACAGTATCGGGAGCATGTCCGGTCATCACGAAAGTCCAGGAACCGCAAAAATATTAGGCATCTTGTGACCTGCGCGTCTGAATGAAACAACAGGAATATTGTCTGTTGGTTAATATAGCAGCTATCAGGGTCAGGTGTTTTGACTGTGGACTATGAAAAAATTTGCTCCCCTGGTTTGTTAATAATCTATTTTGTATATCTTTGCAGTCCGAATTGAAAGAAATCCGCGGAGGCTCCGCAAAGTTATCAGACAAGAAGCCTGATACGCCTCACGGAGTAATATAATAAAGAGAAAAATGTACGCAATCGTAGAAATTGCAGGTCAGCAATTCAAAGTTGAAGAAGGGAAGAAGATCTATGTTCATCGTCTCGATGTAGAAGATGGCAAACAGATTGATTTTGATCATGTATTGTTAATAGATGAAGACGGAAAGGTAACTGTAGGTGAACCAACCATCAAGGATGCCTCAGTACAGGCAAAAGTAATTGAGAAAGCCAGGGGCGAAAAAGTTATCGTTTTTAAGAAGAAGAGAAAAAAGGGTTACAGGGTTAAAAATGGTCATCGTCAGAACTTCACCCAGGTAGAAATTATAAGCATCAACGGAAAAACATCACCGAAGAAGCATGTTGCCAGGAAAGAAACAGCTGTAGCAGCAGAAGAACCTGTAAAAGAAAGTAAAGCTGAAGCAAAGAAACCGGCAGCAAAAAAACCGGCCGTAAAAAAGACAGCTGAGAAAAAACCTGAAGCAAAAAAATCAGGAAAAGGAAAAGAATAGTATCAGAACAAAAAATTAAATATTACAAGCTATGGCACACAAAAAAGGAGCAGGAAGTTCACGCAACGGTCGCGATTCCCACAGCAAGCGTCTGGGCGTCAAGCTCTTCGGCGGACAAACCGCTAAAGCCGGGAATATAATTGTCCGCCAGCGCGGAACCAGGCATAATGCCGGTACCAATGTCGGACTCGGAAAAGATCATACACTCTTTGCTCTAACCGACGGAGAAATTGAATTCAGCAGAAAGAAAGATAACAAGGTCTATGTATCGGTAAAGCCGGTAAGTGAATAGACACAGATCTTAATGAATAACAGCTCCCGTAATTCTTTTCATCATGTGAAAAGCATTTTCGGGAGTTTTTTAATACTTTTACGGCAGGCTTCCACAAGCCTGCTTTTTTTATAATAACTGACATCATATGCTTACTTTAAGCCTTATCCGTGAAAAAAGAGATTTTATAATCGAACGTCTCAAAATAAAAAACTTCGATGCAGCTGATATTCTCGATAGAATAATTTTACTCGATGCTGAACGTCGTGATATCCAGACGAGAAGCGACCAGATGCAGGGTGAAATGAACAGGATTTCAAAAGAAATCGGACTCCTGATGAAGGAAGGAAAGAAGAATGAAGCAGAAGCTGCAAAAGAGAAAACTTATAAGCTGAAGGAAGAGATAAAATCACTTTCGGATAAACTGCCCCCTTTAGATACTGAACTGAGGAACGAGATTGTCAGGCTTCCTAACCTGCCACATGAATCTGTGGCTCCCGGGCATGGCGCCGATGATAATGTTAAGGTCAGGGAAGGAGGAAAAACCCCTGAACTGCCGGAATCTGCAATGCCACATTGGGATCTGATAAAAAAATATGATATCATCGACTTCGATCTTGGAATAAAGCTCACCGGAGCCGGATTCCCCGTATATAAAGGCAAAGGGGCAAGACTCGAAAGAGCCCTTATAAATTTTTTCCTCGACGAAGGGAATAAAGCAGGATACCGCGAAGTTATGCCTCCGATCATGGTAAATGAGGACTCAGGATTCGGCACAGGACAACTTCCGGATAAAGAAGGACAGATGTACCACGCCGACCTTGATAATTTCTACCTTATACCTACAGCTGAAGTTCCTGTTACCAATATTTACCGCGATGTTATTGTCAATGCCGAAGAGCTGCCAATAAAAAACGTAGCATATACCCCATGCTTCAGAAGAGAAGCCGGGTCGTGGGGTGCCCATGTCCGGGGACTTAACAGGCTTCACCAGTTCGATAAGGTTGAAATAGTGCAGATAGCCCATCCGGATACTTCATATGAATGTCTCGATGAAATGGTAAAACATGTGGAAGGTCTCATATCAAAGCTCAGCCTTCCCTATCGTATTTTACGGCTGTGTGGAGGAGATATGTCGTTCACTTCTGCCCTGACCTATGACTTTGAAGTATGGTCGGGAGCCCAGAAAAGATGGCTGGAAGTAAGCTCTACGTCCAATTTCGAATCGTTCCAGTCGAACAGGTTAAAATGCAGGTTCAAGGAAAAGGGAGAAAAACAGACAAAACTGGTCCACACACTTAACGGAAGTGCTCTTGCCCTTCCCCGGATTGTTGCTGCTATACTTGAAAACAATCAGACCGACAAGGGAATTAAGGTGCCGGATGTCCTGGTTCCGTATACCGGCTTCGATTTTATTGACTGATAATTACTGTATTTAACGAAGGACACAGTTCCTGTTAAATACAGGGTAAAGTGTTATTCCGGGAAACCCGCTCCGGTTCCCGGAGTTTTTATCTGAGTGCAATGAACAATGTCAGGAAATCATATATCTATGCCCTTCTGGCCGTCCTCTTCTGGTCGACAGTCCCGACTGTCTTTAAGATCAGCCTCGGCGAACTGGGCATCCTTCCGATGCTGGCAGTTGCAACGGGCACTTCTGCTATAATCCTGCTCTCAGTAATTATTGCAGGCAAAAAGACCAGTCTTCTTTTTAATAACACCTGGAAAGAGCTGCTCGGATCTGCATTGCTTGGACTTATAAATCCATTCGTTTATTATATCCTGCTACTTAACGGCTACAAGCTGCTTCCTGCCCAGGTGGCACAGCCGCTGAACATGATATGGCCGATAATTCTGGTATTCCTTTCAGTTCCACTGCTGGGGCAAAAGATCATGAAAAGAAGCTTCATAGCCCTTTTTATAAGCTTCGTCGGTGTGTTTATTATCTCTTCCCAGGGTAATCTTTTCGGGTCAGGCCATTCGGATATAAGGGGAGTCCTTTTTACAACCGGCAGCTCAATTTTCTGGGCGCTTTACTTTATCCTTAATGTACGTGATAAAAGGGATGAGGCAGTGAAATTATTCCTGAACTTCCTTTTTGGATACCTGTATATTGTTATTACAATGGCTGTTACAAAAAACTGGTCGCTATCGGCACACGCAGCCAAAGGAATCGCGGCTGCAGCTTATGTCGGTGTTTTTGAAATGGGAATAACATTTCTTTTCTGGCTAAAGGCTCTCCGGCTGGCTGAAACAACTGATAAGGTAAGCAACCTGGTTTATCTTGCCCCGTTTATTTCACTGGTTTTTGTACACTTTATTCTTCATGAACCCGTTTATTATACCACCCCTGTCGGGTTGGTCCTGATCATTTCAGGGATATGGCTTCAGAACCGCAAACCTTCCGGGGGATAAATTTATTATCTTTACACTTTCAATTATTGAGGGATAAAAATCTGTTGAAACTATGAAAAGACTCTCTCTTCTTCTGTTAACAGTCATTCTCCTGTTCGGATCCTGCAAAAAGAAAGAAGATACTTCGGAGGTTACTCCTGAGATGGCAAGGGATACCCTGTATTATATTATGAAGGCATATTATTACTGGTACAACCAGATGCCAGTTGTCGACAGGAATAATTATTCTGATCCTTATGAACTCCTTGATGCGATGATGTACAAGGAGCTGGACAGGTGGAGTTTTGTTGCTGACTACCAGGAATTTATTGATGAAATGGAAGGAACATTTGTCGGTCACGGCATAATGGTATCTCTCAGCAGTGATAATAAAGCCAGGATTGCCCAGATATATAAGAATTCACCTCTGTATTCACAGGGTGTACGAAGAAGCTGGATAATAAAGACTATAAACGGTTATGACCTGGCAGCTATAATGCTGGCACATAACACTGAAGCTTATAACACTGCTTTTGGTCCCTCTTCAACTACTGTCATAAATGATTTTGTATTTGAAAAACCCGACGGATCAACAGAGATTATCTCATCACAAAAAGCCAGTTTTACTCTTAACAGTGTCATCCTTTATGACACCTTATGGCTCGATGCCGCAGGTACAAAGAAAGCTGGGCACCTGGTATTTGAATCATTTATTGAACCATCCCAGCAGGAGCTTCAGACTGCATTCTCCTTTTTCAAATCTGCGGGCGTAACCGATCTTATTCTTGACCTGAGGTATAATACAGGAGGCTATCTCAGCATAGCACAGCAACTTGCAAGTTATATCGGCGGTAATACGCTTTCAGGAAAGACCTTTGCTACACTCCAGTACAATGATAAGTTCCAGGAGGCTAATGAGACCTTTAAGTTTTTAACAACTTCTTACTCTCTCTCACTTCCCAAAATTGTTGTAATAACAACCAGGTCGACAGCATCTGCCAGCGAGGCGGTGATTAACGGGCTGGCACCACATATTAATGTTGCGCTTGTGGGCGATACTACTCACGGCAAACCCGTCGGCATGAATGGATGGCCCTGTGGAAAGAAATATTTCTTCTGGCCAATCACATTCAAGCTGATTAACTCTATAGGTACAGGCGACTATTTTGATGGTTTTTTACCTGACCAGCTGACTACCGACGATCTTACACATGATTTCGACGACAGAAGGGAAGAATGTCTTAAAGAGGCTATACTCTATCTAAAGACCGGTTCCTTCTCAGGAAAGGGTTCTGCAAGCTTCAGCCGTTCAAGGCAATACTCTGAAAAACCTTTATGGATGAATAATATGTTCATTAAGAATTAAAGGAAAAGACTATATATCAAGACATTGAAGGGTAAACAAAAAGAGAGGATAATTCTTGGTATTGACCCGGGTACCAATATCACAGGATATGGAGTATTAAGGGTTAATGGCAGGAATCCGGAACTTGTAACCATTGGTCTCATTGATCTTTCAAAATACACCGACCATTATTTAAAACTGAAACATATCTTCGACAGGACAGTCGCAATCATCGATGAATATCACCCCGATGAGCTGGCTATTGAAGCTCCGTTTTATGGTAAAAATGTACAGTCGATGCTCAAGCTGGGAAGGGCACAGGGAGCTGCCATCACCGCTGCACTTACACGCGATATTCCAATATTCGAGTATGCACCAAGAAAGATCAAGATGTCAATAACCGGACAGGGAGCTGCATCAAAAGAGCAGGTCGCAGCTATGCTGATGTCCATACTTAAGTTCAAAAAGAATGAAATGAAGCTCGATGCCACAGATGGCCTCGCAGCTGCCTTATGTCATTTTTACCAGTCCTCCGGTCCCGTACCTGAGAAGACATTTACCGGGTGGAAAGATTTTATGAAAAAGAACCCGGGCAGGGTTAAATAATAACCGGGAATTATACCACTGCCACTGCAAGTGCAACAACACTCACCCTTACACCTTCGATCTTAAGTAATTCATTGGCACATGATTCAAGCGTTGAGCCTGTAGTTATAACATCATCCAGCAGGAGTATATGCCTGCCTGAAATTTTATCCGGATCCTTTACCACAAATATACCTTCAACATTCTTCCATCTCTCAAACCGTGATCTTTTAGTTTGCGTATCGGAATGTGAGACTCGCAGAAGTGCTTCATTGCTGACCTCTATTCCTGTTGATCCCGAGAACCCTTCAGCAATGATCTCAGCCTGGTTGAACCCTCTGATCCTCTTTTTTGATGGATGTAGTGGTACCGGTATAATGAGATCAATGTCTGCAAGAAATTCTGATCCGGCAAGCGACTGCCCGTAAATCTTACCCAGTTCTGTGCCCACATCCTTTATACCCTTATATTTAAGGTTATGTATAAGTTTCCTGATGCGGCTGTCTTTATTATAGAATGAAAATGCAGATGCTCTCTCTATCCTGCACCTGCCCCAGAAAAGCCTGGCAACAGGATTATCTTCATGAAGGTGATAATCAGTACGCGGAATCAGTATGTAGCATTCCATACAGATCAGCCGCTCATTCCTCAGCAGGGTATTCCCGCATGCATAGCAGAGCCTGGGGAACAACAGGCTGATGAAGTCATCCCATAAATCATATAAATAACTCATGCAGCGAGCAGAATTATACTTTAAAGTTAAGAAAACTGTGGATAAAATATTTTAATCCGGGGAGATTTCTCACCCGGAAGCTGAAATGACATGTTTCAAAAACAGATGGAGGAAAGAAGAGGTTATAACACCACTTTTGCGCTTATCTTCTTTGCTATGGAAATGAATTCCTCGGATGTCAGCTTAAGCTTGGGATTCCTGAAATTAACGTCTTCCATTGAATTCATGGGAACCAGATGGATATGAGCATGAGGGACCTCCAGCCCGAGAATGGCAACACCAATCCTGGCACATGGGATGGCCGCTTTTATGGCTGCTGCAATTTTCTTTGAAAAGACCATCATCCCGGCGATGTTTTCATCATCGAGATCAAAGATATAGTCAGTCTCCTGCTTTGGTACAACAAGAGTATGGCCTTCCCTTAACGGGTTGATATCCAGGAATGCAATATACCTGTCATCTTCCGCAATCCTGTAACAGGGGATCTCCCCGTTAATGATTTTGGTAAATATTGTTGCCATATGATTTAATTTCAACCTGTTACAGAGAAATTGAAACAATCTCGAAAGGTATTATGCCTGAGGGCACTTTAATCTCAACTACCTGCCCGACCTTTTTACCTATAAGTCCCATGGCAATCGGAGAGCTGACAGCAATTTTACCCAGTTTGAGGTTCGCTTCGCTTTCAGGTACAAGCTGGTATTCCATTACTGCATTATTGACCTTATTCCTGATCCTTACTTTATTAAGTATCCTGATGGTGGTAGTATCGATTTTTGATTCATCAATTATCCTCGACCTGGCTATAACATCCTCAAGCTTTGCGATTTTAGTCTCAAGCATACCCTGTGCTTCCTTGGCTGCTGCATACTCTGCATTTTCAGAAAGGTCACCTTTGTCTCTGGCTTCGGATAACATCCTGGCTATCATAGGTCTTTCAACAGTTCTTAGCTGCTCAAGTTCGTCTTTCAGCTTCTGAAGACCTTCTTCCGTATTATATATAACCTCTGACATGTCTAGTTCTTATATTAAAAAAGATGAAGAATTCCGGATTTCCGGAACTCTTCATAAGACAAATATAATAAATTTTTATTAAAAAAGCAAAAATAATACTGTAAATAAGATATTTACATGATCATATTCCTGGCACTTCTACCTGTACTTCTGCCTTGCCTTTTTTGTACTGGAAGCTGCTTTTTTCTTTTTCGCTTTATATTTAGAGTCAGCATCCCTGACATTCTGTTTCATCCTCTCCTTGACAGCCGGTGTCTGTATCTCGATGGAACGTTTCTGGTTCGCCTTTACAAAGTTCTCGTAGTCTTTTTTCAGCTTCTTATCCTTGGCATCCTGTTTCTTCTGGATCCGTTTTACAGACTGCGAACCGAATATTTTATCTTTTTTCTTTCCGGCAGGTTTTTTTGAAACACTCTTATGCTGCTTCGGAGATGCGGGCTTGTCAAATGATTGTGCTTCGCAAACCGCTGCTGAAAATACAAGGATCAGTGAGAAGACAAGTATTTTCCTTACTGAGATACAATTCATTTTCAAATAATTAAAATAAACTCTTCTTTGGCTACGTTTCTTTTAAGGCAGTATGCTATTTTTGTGATACTAAAAACCGGCTATGCCTGTAATTTCAAAAATAAGATTTTTTTTCATTTCACTTGCAACTCTCTTCCTTCTCATTTCCTGTGAGAATGACCAGAATGATGTTGTCCCCGATACATACGTGAGTTTTGTTATGGATATCTCGGGAGATATTCTTTTTTCAGATCTTAATGCCATAGGCAATTCTGTTATTGTAACATCCCAGACCAATGGCTGGGGAAGCAGGTCAGCAGGCTATGACTATAACGGGATTATCGTCTACAGGGCCAACCTGGAACAGTTCTATGCCTACGACCGCACATGCCCCTACGACTATGCTGTTAATAGCAAAAGTGTTAAAGTAAATGTCGATTTCATACAGGCTGTATGTCCATCCTGCAGCACATATTATTCTTTGCCGACTGGTGGTGTTCCGATTTCCGGCCCGGGGAAATATCCTCTCAAAAATTACCGGACCTTATTTGACGGCAGATACCTTACAGTAGAGAATTACTAGAAAAACAGCTCATCGTTCCAACACATCTTCCCTCCCTGAACCAATATCAGGAGTTACTGAATATATAATGACATCTTTTACCCTCTGTCCAATAACCGTGAAGGTAACAGATGAATGATACAGATGTAGATCTAGTACCTGTAATGTTCTGGTTTATAAGGGCCCTCTCCTGGGACACCTATATAATCGGCCTGCTCTTTTGTAAGCTTTGTCAGCTTAACACCCAGCTGGTCGAGATGAAGACGTGCAACTTCCTCATCGAGATATTTCGGAAGCCTGTATACACCTGTTTTGTAATCATTCTTCCAGAGATCTAACTGTGCGAGAGTCTGATTACTGAACGAGTTGCTCATCACAAATGAAGGATGCCCTGTGGCACAGCCAAGGTTAACCAGCCTGCCTTCAGCAAGAATGAAAATTGCATGCCCGTCAGGGAACAGGTATTTATCCACCTGCGGTTTAATATTTATTTTGTTGATCCCCTTAAACTCATTAAGCCTGTCGACCTGAATTTCGTTATCAAAATGTCCGATGTTGCATACAATCGCCTGATCTTTCATCCTTTTCATATAGTCGACTGTAATGATGTCCCGGTTGCCTGTTGCAGTAACGAATATATTTCCTTCATCGAGGGTATCCTCTACAGTTTTCACTTCAAATCCTTCCATAGATGCCTGGAGGGCACAGATAGGATCTATTTCTGTAACTATCACTCTTGCTCCATATGCTCTCATAGATCTTGCGCATCCTTTTCCAACATCGCCATAACCGCATACCACGACTACCTTACCTGCTATCATAACATCGGTAGCTCTTTTAATTCCGTCGGCAAGCGATTCGCGGCACCCATAAAGGTTATCGAATTTTGACTTTGTTACTGAGTCATTTACATTTATTGCAGGAACGAGCAATTCATTGTTTTCCATCATCTGGTACAACCGGTGCACACCTGTTGTTGTCTCTTCAGATATTCCCCTGAGTTCTGATACGGCACGGTGCCACTTCCCGGGTTCGCTTACCAGGGTATCCTTAAGCAACGAAAGAATTATTGCTTCTTCCCTGCTTTCTGCCTTCTTATCAAGTACAGAAGGATCATTTTCAGCCTTGTAGCCAAGATGAACAAGCAGTGAGGCATCGCCTCCGTCATCTACGATCAGGTTTGGTCCCTTGCCGCCTGGGAATGAAAGTGCCTGGGCGGTACACCACCAGTATTCTTCAAGAGATTCTCCTTTCCATGCAAATACAGGTATTCCAGCGGCAGCGATTGCCGCGGCGGCATGATCCTGTGTTGAAAATATATTACAGCTTGCCCAACGTACATCTGCACCAAGCTCCCTGAGAGTCTCTATCAGGACTGCAGTCTGGATTGTCATGTGCAGCGATCCGGTGATCCTTGCTCCCTTAAGAGGTTTTTCCCCGGAGTATTTTTTTCTGATAGCCAGGAGGCCCGGCATTTCTTTCTCAGCTATTTCAATTTCTTTCCGTCCAAATTCGGCGAGGCTAAGATCTTTTACCTTATATTCCATTTTTTCCTTTACTAATGTCATTTATACAAGTTTTGAGCCTGCAAATTTAACAAATTTACAGAGTTGTTGTTCATGCCAGGAGCTTCAATGCAATTTCACGGTCAGATTCCATCTGTAGTGCCAGCTGTTGTGGCGAATCAAACTTTTTTTCATCACGGAGTCGATATCTGAAAGCCACTTCTATATCAGAACCATAAATGTCTTCTTCAAAATCGAAAATATTTACTTCAATTGACCTGTTGACTGATCCCGGATTAATTGTCGGATTTGTTCCGATACTCAGCATTCCAGCTTTCTTTNCCCCGCCAGTGAATACATCGACTGCATATACTCCGTTTGCGGGAATAAGCTTATGCCTGTAATCAGGTTCTATGTTGGCAGTCGGGAATCCAAGCTTTCTCCCTACTTTTTTCCCGGGAATAACCTTTCCTCTTAATGAATAGCAATATCCCAGCCATTTATTGGCATTATTAAGATCGGCTTTCATAAGGGCTTCACGCACCAGTGATGAGCTGATGGCTCCCTCTTTCGACTTTAGTCCTGCCACCTGTTCAACTTCAAATCCCATAGAAGCGGCACATTCGTTGACAGTTTCAAAATTCCCCTCCCCCCGGTATCCGAAATGATGATCATGACCCATTATCAGATGACTGGTCTTCACCTTCCCTGAAAGTATCTCCCTGACAAAATCACAGGCTTTCATTCTGCTGAATTCCATTGTGAACCTGATTATTATAAGATGGGAGACATGTGCTTTTTCAAGAAGTTCTTTTTTCTCTTCCATTGAAGAAAGAAATACAAGGTTCAGATCATTCTTTTCTAGAACAAGCCTGGGATGGGGATCAAAAGTTATTACGACAGAATCTCCCCCGGTATCCCTGGCACGCTTTACCAGAGTATCCAGAAGGATCCTGTGACCCCTGTGCACACCATCAAAAATGCCAAGTGTAACAACTGGTTTTACCAGGTCAAGATCATCATATCCTTCATGTATTTCCATCAATATGATTTATCCCCGCAAAATTAACAAAGCAAAGCAATTTGAAGAGTAGTTTTAATTTAGATTTTGTACTTTTATATTAATATATGTGATCTATGAAGAATGGTGCAGCAAAGTTCTATACAGCCGATCCGTGGCTGGATCCATTCATAGAAATCATTGATGAAAGGATCAGTAAATGCTCTCTGAAGGAAAAACACCTGGCCGGCAGAGGAACGCTTCCCGGATTTGCAATGGGTCATTTCTATTATGGCCTCCACAAGAAAGATGATAAATGGATTTTCAGGGAATGGGCTCCAAACGCAACGGATATATATTTTACAGGGACCTTCACAGGTTGGAAAGAGAAACAAGGATTCAGGCTCGGCAGAATAAATGATTATGGCGACTGGGAGATAACATTGCCCCATGATGCCATCCATCACGGAGACCTCTATAAGCTAAGCGTTCACTGGCATGGAGGCAAGGGGGAAAGAATCCCTTCCTACGCCAACCGGCTTGTTCAGGATGAGGTGACGAAGATCTTTTCCGCACAGGTATGGTGCCCTGAAGAAGGGTACCGCTGGAAAATCGGGAATTTTGTTTCAAATGCCTCTACACCTGTTATTTATGAAGCCCATATCGGGATGGCAACTCCTGATGAAAAGACAGGCACCTACAAGGAATTTACACAGAATATTATTCCCATTATTGCTGAAGCTGGTTATAATACGATCCAGCTGATGGCAATTCAAGAACATCCCTTTTATGGTTCATTCGGCTATCATGTATCAAGCTTTTTTGCAGCCTCCTCACGTTTCGGGACCCCTGAAGAACTAAAAGAGCTCATCGATACGGCCCATGCTGCAGGACTCCGCGTTATTATGGACCTGGTACATTCACATTCGGTGAAAAATGTAAACGAGGGGCTGGGGCTCTTTGACGGTTCCCCCGGGCAGTATTTTCATGTTGGTGCCAGGAGAAATCATGTCGCCTGGGATTCCTTGTGTTTCGACTACGGTAAGGATAATGTGATCCATTTCCTTCTTTCCAACTGCCGTTACTGGCTCGAAGAATATAAATTCGACGGTTTCAGATTTGACGGCATCACAAGCATGATATATTATGATCATGGCCTTGGTAAAAATTTCACCACTTATGGTGAGTATTTCGACGGAGGACTGGACGTGGATGCTTTGATATATCTATATCTGGCAAATAAACTAATCCATGAGTTTAAGCCAGGTGCAATTACAGTAGCAGAGGAGATGAGCGGTATGCCGGGGCTGGCTGCCAGGACTTCGCAAAAAGGATTTGGATTTGATTACAGGCTCTCAATGGGCGTTCCTGATTTCTGGATAAAGCTCATCAAGGAAACCCTGGATGAAAACTGGGATATGGGGCAGCTAATGCATGAATTAAGCCAGCACCGGCCCGAGGAAAAGATCATATCATACTGTGAATCGCACGACCAGGCACTCGTAGGAGATAAAACACTTATCTTCAGAATGCTGGACGCTGAAATGTACACGGGAATGACAAAATCATATCACTCCCTTCCGATGGATCGCGGTATAGCCCTTCATAAAATGATACGACTTCTGACTTTCAGCACGGCAGGAGGAGGTTATCTTAATTTTATGGGTAATGAATTCGGCCATCCCGAGTGGATAGATTTCCCCCGTGAAGGAAACAACTGGAGCTATAAATATGCACGAAGACAGTGGCAGCTACTGAAAAATAATGATCTTAAATACCAGTTTCTGGCCAGGTTCGACAGGATGATGGTTAACCTTCAGAAAGAATACAGGATACTTGATGATCTTTACCTTGGCAGGATCGTCGAGAACAGCCACGATAAGGTCATTGCATTTACCCGTGGCGAGCTTCTGTTCGTTTTCAATTTTAATCCTTCACAGTCATTTACTGATTACGGTATCCCTGTTAAAGGAAAGTTCCGTGTGATCATTGATTCTGACGATCCCGAGTTCGGAGGATTCAACCGCTTTGACAGAAAAACCATTTATACTTCGATCAGAAAAGCAGAAAGGGCATCATTGAATGTGCCCTTCCGGCTATATTTATATCTTCCTGCCCGGACAGCTATAGTCTTCAGGAAAGAGGTTGTCAGGAAAGCAACCGACATTTAATCGATCCAGCGGAGGAGGTAGAAATCCTGCTTATGCGGGAGATCCTTATGTTTTGGATATATCCTGATCCCATAGAAGAATGTACCGGCCTTTTCAGGAATCAGGTTTGCCCTGTAGAGACATTTCCCGGCCCTGCAGTTGACAAGGACAAATTCATTGCTTGCCACGAATTCATGCTCCCCTTGTTTGCTCATGTGGGTAATAATAAACTCAACACCAACATTCTCTTTAGGGATCTTATGAACATTCAGGGCAATTTCCGCTTTGTAGTCGTGTCCCGAATGATAGATGTTTTCTCCGGGTTTTTCAAAGCTATAGTTCAGGACCTCAATATTATCCCACTCATCCTTCATTGTCTTTTTCCAGGCAGCCATCTCTTTAGCTTTCTCAAAATTATTGGCTATCAGGTACTTGCTACGTGAAAAGAGCTTCATATAATATTTTTCATAGTAATCATCCAGTTGCCGTTTCATCGTGAATTCCGGTGCAATCTTGGTCATGGTGTTTTTTATAAGGCTCACCCATTCCACAGGAACACCCTGGTCGTTGAATGAATAGTATGCGGGTACAATTTCATACTCGAGCATATTATATATTGTCTCAGCATCTACATCATCCTGCAGTTCCTGGTTGCTGAAGGTTCTTTTCTTAGGAAGTGCCCAGCCTGCATATGCCCGGTATCCTTCAACCCACCACCCGTCGAGAACACTGAAATGGATTGTTCCGTTCATTACCGCTTTTTCTCCGCTGGTTCCAGAAGCTTCCATCGGCCTTGTTGGTGTATTGAGCCAGATATCGACACCCCTCACCAGGTATTTGGCAAGTTCAATGTCGTAGTTCTCAAGGAAAATGACCTTACCAGTGAACTGGGGCATCTGTGAAATTTCCAGTATCCTCTTTATAAGATCCTGTCCACCGCCATCATGAGGGTGTGCTTTGCCCGCAAAAATAAACTGAACCGGTTTCTGCGGATTATTGACAATACGTGCAAGCCTGTCGAGATCCCTGAAGATAAGTGTCGCACGCTTATATGTAGCAAATCGTCTTGCAAAACCAATGGTCAGTGCTTTTTCATCGAGGTGACTGCTAATATTCATTAATGTCCTGGGGCTGACATGCCTTTCCATCATATCAGTCTGAAGCCTTTTCCTGATATTTTCGAACAGGCTCTTCTTTAATCCCTTCTTGGTCTGATAGATACGTTTATCATCAACATTATACAGTTTTTCCCACAACTCGCGGTCTGTCTGGTCGAACTTATCGGTCCCTAAAATTTCCCTGTATAGTTCTTTCCATTCAGGAGCGGTCCAGGTGTGATGATGAACCCCGTTTGTGACATAGTCGATATATAGTTCTTCCTTGAGATAACCCGGCCAGAGCTTGTTGAACATCTCCTGGCTTACCTCTCCGTGCAGTTTGCTTACGCCATTCAGTTCCTGCGACATCCGTGTAGCAAGGTAACTCATGTTGAATTTCCTGTCCATATCGTTTTCGCATCGGCCAAGAGACATAAGTTCATCCCATGTAATGTTCAGACGGCTGTGATAATGTGAAATATATTTCCTGAGGAGATCCTCATCGAATGCATCATGTCCTGCAGGCACAGGTGTGTGGGTTGTAAAAAGTGTTGATGCTCTTACTGCTTCAAGTGCCTGGTTGAAAGTGAGGTGATGCTCTTCGATAAGAGTACGGAGTCTTTCAAGGCTTATAAATGCCGAATGGCCTTCGTTGCTGTGATAGACATCAGGTTTTAGTCCCATAGCTACCAGCGCCCGTATACCGGCTATACCGAGAATAAGTTCCTGTCTGAGCCTGTTTTCGATGTCGCCACCATATAAATGATGGGTCACAGTCCTGTCTTCAGGTGTATTATCGTCGAAGTCGGTATCAAGAAGAACAAGGGATACCTTTCCCACTTTTGCTTCCCAGACACGGATCTTGACAGTTCTTCCCGGCCAGACAAGGCTCACTGACAGGTGATTACCCTTTTCATCCTTGACAGGATTAATAGGAAGCCGCGAAAATTCCTCAGCCTCATAGATGGCAAGCTGTTCACCTTTAGGTCCCAGCTTCTGGCGGAAATATCCATACCTGTAAAGAAGGCCTATCCCGATAATTTTGGCGTTTGAGTCACTTGCTTCCTTAAGATAATCACCGGCAAGTATTCCAAGGCCGCCAGAATAGATCTTCAGGCAGGGATGAATGCCAAATTCCATGCTGAAATATCCGATAGTCGGCATATCAGGATCATCAGGACGGTTTATATATTCCCTGAATTCCTTGTTGACACTATCGAGGTCGGCAATAAATTCCTCATCATCTTCCAGGACGAGCATTCTCTTATAATCGATTTTCTCGATCAGCAGTTTCGGATTATGCTTAACCTCCTCCCAGAGGGATGGATCCATACGTTTGAAAAGCTGTTCAGCTTCAGTATTCCAAGACCACCAAAGGTTATTCGCGAGATCCTTGAGTGATGCCAGCTTGTCGGGTACATGGCTCTGAACATAGATATCTTTCCATACAGGAACCTGGTGAGGTTTACGAACCGCAACACCCGGTGCTTCCACGAAACCGACAAATTCACGGGGCTCTTCCCTGCGCTCACTGCTTTTATCGAGTGCCATGTCGTATGCAGTGAAATAATGCTGCACAAGGCTATCCCACATCGCGATCCTTGATACTTCATGAGCTTTTATCCTTGCCTCTTTAACCTCGCTTTCGGAGAGTGATATGAATGATGCCATAAACTCCCTGATGTCGCTCACCACTTTTTGCTCATTGTCATCCGTTCTTTCAACAATCGAGATCCCGTTTCCCGGGTTATTAAAATAGTCGCGAACCCAAAGGCCAAAACCTGAAAGGGAAGTAGTTACTGTGGGTATTGAAAACATAAGGCTTTCAAGCGGCGTATATCCCCAGGGTTCATAATATGAGGGGAACACGGAGAGATCGAATCCGATAAGCAGGTCATAGTAGGGCATGTTGAATATGCCGTCATTTCCATTGAGGTACGATGGAACAAAGATTATCTTGACCTGTGATTTCTCGTCATTGCCAAGGTGGTTTTCATTTATCCTGTTCAGTACAGGGTCGTTTGACGGATAATGAAGACTATGCGTCAGATACCTGTCGCCTCCGTTTGCTGGACCGTTATTATACAGGATATCTATTACATCCTGCCTGGGTCCTTTATGGTATGCCGGCATCAGGATAAAGGCAACACATTGTTTGCCAAGCTTTTCCTTCCTGTTAAGCTCACCCAGGGAGTCGATGAATATATCTACCCCCTTGTTCCTGAATTCATATCTTCCGCTGTTAGCAATCATCACGCAGTCGTCATTGAGCTTATAACCAAGGACGGCTTCTGCGACACTCTTCAGCTTTTGCCTGGCAGTCTCCCGCCGTTCGTCAAAGACATCTGCTGCAGGAACAAATGAATCTTCGAATCCATTGGGAGTAACGATATCCACATCCTTGCCAAGGAAGTGGCTGCATTCCTTTGAAGTAATGCCACTGACAGTTGTAAAAACATCGGCTTCGGCAGCAGATATTTTTTCAAGTGACTGTTTGGCAATTACATTGAACTCTCTTGCAACCTGTGCCGGAACAAACTCTTTCATTTTTCCATATAAAGGCCTGTTGTTCCCGGCTACACAACGGCCAAGGACTGTAGCATGAGTGGTAAATGAAGTGGTTATCCAGGGTACATTTTTCTTCAGGTACAGGATACCTGTCCCTGTCATCCATTCATGAAACTGTGCAACTATATTATGGTGTTCATGATAGAATGAAGTAAAACTCTCAATCAGTTTACCGGCGGCATATCCGAAAAGTGCAGGTTCAACGTAATCCCATTGTCCGGAGATACTGTCGAGTTTGTATGTTTCCCAGAACTTGGCGAATATTTCATTCTGCTGCCCGAAATATGGTGTGAAGTCGATAAGCATAACTATCGGCTTTCCGGCAATATTCCACCGGCCTGTTTTAACTCTCATGCCGTCGGATGCTGCCCTGGATGTCCACTCGGCAAAGAGGGATTCATCAGGTATGAACTCTGGATTTTTTACATCTTCCCTCCATACATCAGGACCTATCAGTATGTAATTATCTCCTACTGCTTCAACAATGTTCAGAACTTTAGTTGAAATCACAGTGTGGATGCCTCCAACTTTGTTACAGACTTCCCAGCTGGTTTCAAAAATAAAATCAACCTTCATTTTCAGATTATAAAATTAGATATAGAATTTCATCGTAAACTGCTGTTTCATTTTGTTTTCCGTACAGTTTTTTTCTTTGTTACGGTTTTATTTGCTGTACTCTTAGCAGCAGTAGTTTTCTTTACCGGTTTCTTCGTGGTTTTCGCCCTTGTTTTTGAAGCTGCGGTACTTTTTTTGACGGCAGGTTTTTTGAGACTTGTTTCGGCGAGCCTGGCAGCAAGTTCCTTCAGTGATGGTATTGCCTCCTCTTTTGTTGATGGACGTCCGCGCCTGGCAGTTTTTTTCGTTTTCCCTGAAAGCTTGTCTATTTCCTGAGCTTGCTTATCTATCATCTTATCCTTTTCAAGAATGATATTTTCAAGCCTGGAAATCTGTTCCTGTTCATTGGTGGTCGGGAAAAATTTCCTGACCCTTATCTCGAAATCACTTAAAACGTTCATATAATTCATAAAAGCATCATATGGCGTCTCATAAGGGTTGAAGTAAGCATGTACGGCTCCGTCGGAAAAGAATTTGGTGGCCATATAATAGAAATGATCGCTTGACTGAAGATATTGCCAGTCTTTGATGATATGTTCATCGTTACATTTACTGACCCTTTCCGAAAGTTCATAAAGTTTGTCAAGGGCAGCAACCTGCATCTCATTCCCCAGCCAGGCAGTAATATCCCTTTCTTCATCGGCCCATGAAATGGGAGATGGCACGTTGATAGCTGATACCGGCTGCAGTGAATCAGCCACCTCGGATGGTGTCATGAATTTGAACGGTGTCTTTTTCAGTATGGCACCAGGCATATGTTGCAGAAAATCAAAAATGCCGGTTTCAGACCAGTTATGTTCTCCGAAGGTCTCATAATCAAGAAAGATATTCACCAGCTCACTTTTGGGAGCCAGCTTGTTTAACCATGAGGCATATTTATCAGCTGTGAGGGGCCAAGCGCTCCATTGCTTATTTGAGAACCTGAAGGCGATATCATCGCTGAGGACAAAATTCCTGAGCAATACTTTAAGCCTTGGATTTACAGCATTGCAATAAAGATAATTAGGGCTCTTCCATCCAAGAACGTGCTTGGCGCCTTCGGTAAGCATTGATTTGAATCCCATGTCGGCAACCCATGAGCCTATCTGGTCCGAGTATATCAACTCTGTATTTCTGAATGATGTAGTCTCTACACCCAGGAATTTACGAATCATATCCCTGTGAGCCTCAACCTGTTGTTCAAACTGGGGCCTGCTTTTAAGAGAAGAAAGTGAGTGGGAGTTTGTTTCAGACAGGAATTCCACCATTCCTGTTTCAGCAAGTTGTCTGAAAGATTCAAGCACCTCGGGGGCATAGAGCCTGAACTGGTTTATAACAATCCCTGAGAGTGAAAAAGTAAATTTGAATTTGCCCTTATGCTTTTGAATAAGGTCGAGCAATATCTTATTGGCAGGAAGATAGCACTTATCGGCAACTTTCCTGAGTATTGATTCATTAGAGAAATCATCGTAATAATAATGATCGTGTCCCAGGTCGAAAAACCTGTATCTCCTGAGCCTGAATGGCTGATGTACCTGAAAGTAAAAGCATATAGCTTTCTTGGCTGCTGAACTCATGTTGTATCTTATTTATGCCAGATGACTCTTTGATAAATATCTCTTACATGCCTCGCTGAATTATCCCACTTCAGCCTTATTACCTCTTCCTTGCCATTCCTGATGAACATACTTGCAAGTGCAGGATAGTTTAAAATGCCGTAAATGGCGTCAGCCATCGCATCGATATCCCAGAAGTCTGTCTTCACTGCATGGGTAAGGATTTCTGCGACTCCCGACTGCTTGCTAATTATTACCGGCACATTGGATTGCATAGCCTCCAGGGGTGAAATGCCAAATGGCTCTGATACTGAAGGCATTATATAAACATCGCTCATGGAGAGCATTGTAAAGACATCTTTGCCCCGGAGGAATCCTGTAAAATGGAAGCGGTCGGTGATTTTCAGGGAAGCAGCTCTTCTCATCATTCTTTCCATCATATCGCCTGACCCTGCCATAACGAATCTCACGTTATTCATTACCTTGAGGACTTTATATGCTGCTTCAATAAAATATTCTGGTCCTTTCTGCATTGTTATCCTGCCCAGGAAAGTGACAACTTTCTCGTCAAAGCCTTTATTTACAACAATATCCTCGGTAAGATTGATAGGTTCAACAGCATTATAAACTGTTTCGACCTTATCGGGGTGTATGTTATATTTATTAATAACGATATCGCGCGTAAGATTACTTACAGTTATGATCTTGGATGCTGCGTCCATTCCGTTTTTCTCAATACGGTAAACATCCGGATTGACATTACCCCCGCTTCTGTCGAAGTCGGTGGCATGAACGTGTATTACAAGAGGTTTGCCGGAGACTTCCATAGCAGCAATTCCTGCTGGGTAGGCAAGCCAGTCATGAGCATGTATTATATCAAATTCATTCTCTTCTGCAATTACTGAAGCAACTACAGAGTACTTATAGATTTCATCAAGGAGGTTATTGTCATACCTTCCTGAAAAGTCAACCATTCCTTTATTGTTGGTCTGAACAAAAAGTCTTTTGGCATACTCATCAGTCCTGGTTATCTTCCAGAACTCTTCAGGATCAGTATATGGTACTATTTTGGAGGATATCTCTATTTTGTCAATAGGTTTCCTTGACCCTTTATAAAATATCTGTTTGAATGTTACAGGAACCTTGTTAGCACCGATCAGGCGAACCACACTTTGATCCTCATCTCCCCAGGCTTTAGGTACGACAAAGATCACCTCCAGGTCGTCGAGCTTGGCCATCCCTTTGGTCAGACCAAAGCTTGCTGTCCCAAGCCCGCCTGAAATATGCGGAGGAAATTCCCATCCAAACATTAACACACGCATATCCTGACTCTTTTACTTATTTTGAAAAATTTCTCTCGAGGATATCTATAATCCTCAGAACCTCGCCAACGCTCCATGCCTGCGATATAGCTCCTCTTGGTGTATGAGGCGGATCACCATCATGTATTTCCGACAAGGTTGTAATACCATGTTCTCCCATGCAGTCCTCCAGCCCGTAGATCAGTTTCCTGATCTTGCTTACACCGCTTTTACCATAAACCTTAAGCCATCCTTCACAGAACGGACCCAGCAGCCAGGGCCATACTGTACCCTGGTGGTATGCATTATCTCTTTCCTCCTGGTTACCACAATAAATTCCTTTGTAGAATTTATTCCCGGGAGAGAGAGTCCTGAGGCCTCTTGGTGTAACAAGTTCTTTATCTGCAATATCCAGGACTTTCTTCATTTTTTCTTTATCAAGCATAGAATATGGCAGGGATACTGCGATTACCATATTTGGTCTCTTGAAAAAGTTCCTTCCTTCTTCATCGTTGACATAATCAGCCAGGTATCCTGTTTTATCGTCCCAGAATAATTCAAGAAATGATTTCTTTATCAGTTCGGGGAGATCTTCAAATTCCTTTACGAATTTCCTGTCTTTTTCTGCTTTTGCCATTTCAATGGTAAAACAGACTGCATTATACCATAAAGCGTTGATCTCAACTGCATATCCACGGCGCTGCGTTACAGGAACGCCATTTACAACTGCATCCATCCAGGTAAGTGATTTGCCCGGGGCGTCAGCATATACCAGGCCGTTATCCCTCATCATGATGTTATATGCAGTGCCATTCCTGTATGCACGGATAATTGATTTTGCGGCTTCACCATATCGTTCGCACCAGTCGGTTCCTCCATTCAGCACATATTGCTGCAGGGTCCAGAAAAACCAGAGAGGAGCATCCACCGAGTTAAAAGCGTAGTGCCCTGCTGTTCCCATATTCGGAAAGAGTCCGTCCCTCATTCTTTTAACCTGAGTATCAAGCACATCGCTATACAGTGCAAGTTTATGGCGTGCGAGTGCAATACCGGGAAGTGAGATAAAGGTATCCCTTCCCCATGCACCGAACCATGGATACCCGGCTATTATAAGAGTATCCCCGCCCCTTTTCTCTACAAATTGCTGGGCTGCATTTTTAAGGCAGTCGATAAAGTTATCCCTGGGAATTTTCCCGTCGATGGTTTTCGAGAATTTTGCTTTGAAGCCGGCAGGGTTCTCCTCCTTCGTCGAAGCGGAAAAGACTATTGTATCACCTTTTTTTGCTTCAAGTTCAAAAAATCCAGGGGTAAAGAGATCTTCCGAATAGTCGTATCCTCTTTTCTGTTCCTCAATGTACTCAACACCCAGGTACCAGTCGGGAACATGAATAAACTCGGCATTTGTTGAGAACTGCATGTTAAGCCATGGGAATCCGTCATATAATTTCGACTTAATCCCGTTCTTAACGGGTTCTATCTTGGTATTAGCTGCAAGATTCGCGTGAGTAAGCTCATGTATGCTGCGGAAAGCAAGAAATGGTCTTATCTGGAGCTTCATCTTTTCCGTTGCTTCAAGAATTGTGTACCTGACAAGAAGCTGCTCCTCATTGTGTACCAGGAGGCGCTCCATTTTCAGAAGGACATTTCCTACACGGAACAGCCTCGATGGAATTACCTCCGTGGAAAAATCCTCAAGATACTTGTGCCCTTTCGGACTGAAGTAATCACCCTTATATTTCCTTATTCCAATATTGAAGCTTTGATTATTGTTAAGAACTGTCACATCCAGTGAGGAAAGAAGAACAAACCTTCCTCCTCCAAGTTCATCAACCGGGCAAACAAGCAATCCGTGATATTTCCGCGTATTGCATTCTACAATTGTTGTAGATGCATATGAGCCGGCCCTGTTTGTCCTAATCAGCTCCCTGCTCAGCGAAAATTCCAGATTTACTATTTGTCCTTTTTCGAACTTAATATAACTCATACAATTATTATTAATATTTAAGTTAAAAAGTCTTTTAAGTTAACAATATTTATCCAACATTGCAAGCCTGTTCCGAGAGGTTACAAAAATTATTAGTTTTTAGCTTATGTATGCCGGTGAAAAAAATAAATAACTTTGCAATTCAACTGTTTTAAAGGATTACTAATTAATCTGTCTTTTGATGATTAAAAAAGTTTCTTTCTTTTTACTGGCTGCTCTGATTGTTGCAGGATGTAAAAATAACAATATTGAGATTAATGGCAAACTTTTGTCACCCTCAAAAGGTGGATTTATATACCTCGACGAACTCAAGTCAAGCGAGCTTATTACCGTTGATTCTTCAGCCATCGCTGATGACGGAACGTTTACCTTTAAAAGGAAAATCGATTATCCGTCTTTCTATCTTATTAAAACTGACGAAACCAACTTTCTGACTATGCTTCTTGAACCGGGCCAGGAGATATTTGTAAAAGCATACCAGGACTCTCTGAATTATCCATCCTCCATAACCGGTTCGAAGGGAACCGAACTAATGAGCCAGTATAACAGGCGCCTCCTTTCCACCATAGATGAGCTGAAAAAGCTCTACGATGTTTATGTGCAGAATCTTGGAACCGACCAGATTGCTTCAGTGATGGAAAGACTTGACAGCCTGGCACAGATACATCTTAATGACCTCAACAAATTTACCAAAGAGTATATCGATAAAAACCTTAATTCACTGGTAAGTCTGGTTGCCCTTTACCAGCAGGTAGCACCCGGCGAATATATTCTTCATCCGGAGAAAGATCTTAACTATTTTGTCAAAGTCGACTCTTCGCTGTCACTCCTTTATCCTGAGTATGAACCTGTTAAATCGTTGCATCAACAGGTACAGGGATTAAAATATGATATCGATGCCCAGAAGCTCCGCTCACCTGTTCCTGGTGAATCGACTGAAGCCCCAGAGATAGCTCTCCCTGACCCTGAAGGAGATACAATAAGGCTCTCTTCAACAAGAGGTAAAATTGTACTTCTCGATTTCTGGGCCTCGTGGTGCAATCCCTGCAGGATTGAAAATCCAAATCTGGTCAAAGCATACAATATGTATCATAACAGAGGATTCCAGATATACCAGGTCTCGCTCGACAAGACCAGGGACGCCTGGATAAAAGGTATACAGGAGGATAACCTGGAAAAATGGATACATGTGAGCGATATAAAATACTGGCAGTCTGTTGTCGTCCCTCTATATGAACTGGAAGGGATACCAACTAATTTTCTTCTCGACAGGGAAGGAAGAATAATCGCAACAGACCTCAGGGGGGAAATGCTCCAGAGAAAGCTGGCAGAAATATTCAGCAACTAATTTTTTTGATTACAAATCCTATTAAAATAATTCTTAGCCGATGAAAAAAGTCCTGATCCTCATCTTTCCGCTTATAGTTATGGCTGGATGCCAGAATAATAAAAACATAACCATCAGGGGATCAATAAAAAAGAATACCAGGGAGTATATTTCTGTAAGCCGGATCGATGTCAACAATGCAGAATTGATCGATTCTGTTCGTATAAGCAAAGGCGGCGACTTCAAGTTAAAGATCAAGTTGACTGAACCTGATTTTTTCCAGGTCGGATTTTCATCGACAAATTTTGTTACCCTTCTTGCTGAACCGGGTGAAAAAATAACTCTTGCATTCCCTGATGAAAATCTTTATGCCAGCTATACTGTTACCGGCTCTAAAGGATCATCCCTCGTCATGATGCTTGATAATAAGCTCCTTGATACAAAAAGAAGACTTGATTCGTTAAACGTCATCTATGCCAAAGCTTCAACGCTTCCGGGTTTCGACACTGTTGAACAGAGGATTACCAGGCAGGTCGTGGATATTGTTAAGGCCCAGCGGCGCTTCAACATTGAATTTGTTATTAATAATATAAGTTCCCTGGCTTCAGTTAAAGCCCTTTACCAGAAGCTGAATGATGAAACGTATGTCCTGTTCGAAACAAGGGACCTCCAGTATCTGAAAATAGTTTCAGATTCCCTTAAAGCACATTATCCTGATTCACGGCATACAAAAGCTCTGATAAATTCCTTCGAGGAGGGAATGAGGCAGTTTAATGCATTAAAAATGAATCAGATAATGGATACCTTGCCTGTTGCAAAACTCGATCCGGTGCTGAAAGATATCAATGGAAGGAAAGTCTCCCTCTCATCGCAAAAAGGCAAGTATGTCCTTCTTACATTCTGGACATCGGATTCAAGGGAATGTATTTCGGAAAACCTGCAACTCAAGGAGTTTTATAGAATGTATAACAGGAAGGGCTTCGAGATTTACCAGATAAGCCTCGACACTGATGAGGAGGCATGGAGAGCAGCGGTAAAATTTGATGAACTTCCATGGATAAGCACCAGGGAAGATGATCCGAAGAACCAGAGAGATGCTGTACTGTTCAACGTTAAAACAGTTCCTGCTAACTACCTGTTCGACCCGCAGGGAAATATCATTGCCAGCAACCTTCATGGTAAAAACCTGCAGATCAAGCTCTCCCAGTTATTCAATAATTAATTCGTCCAGTGGCTCATCCAGGGAAAATATTCTTTGCATCTGATTTTCACCTCGGGCTTAATGCCGGGATACCTCCTCTCGAGCGTGAGAGGAAAGTGGTAAAGTGGCTTGATATGATTGCACCTGAAGCCGAAGAGATATATCTCCTGGGTGATATCTTTGACTTCTGGTGGGAATACAGGCTCGTGGTGCCCCGGGGATTCACACGGTTTCTTGGTAAGATAGCCTCAATAACCGATTCAGGAACACCTGTTCATTTCTTTACCGGCAACCACGATATGTGGGTAGGCGACTACCTCACAAAAGAGTGTGGGATGATAATCCATACGGGGCCGTTAACCACTTCATTCAATGGCAAAACGTTTCATCTTGCCCACGGTGAAGGGCTGGGTACAAAAAATGCAGGTTATAAGTTACTCCTCTGGATCTTTCATAACAAGCCCCTGCGAATGCTGTACTCGATGTTGCATCCTTCAATAGGAGTTGGAATAGGACATAAATGGTCCCTGAGTTCCAGGCTGGGAAAGGGAATTTCACTTGAATTCCTGGGTGAGGACAAAGAAGACCTTATAAGATATGCCTCTTCATTATCGGCAACGGAGAAGATCGATTATTATGTTTTCGGCCACAGGCACCTGGCAATGAATTTTAAAACCAGAGCTGGCAGTGAAATTTATTTTCTCGGAGACTGGATCAAACACAGCAATTATGCTGAATGGGATGGCAATTCCCTGACACTCAAAATGTTCAGTTAATCAATCTTCTCGTCAACCTTAACAGTCAGGGTGTAATAGGAATATTGTTCATTTATTTCTTCAAAGGCATAGACCAGCCTGTTCCCAGACTTCCTGGCCATATCGATAAGTCCCATATTACCTGTACTTTCCGTATTGGGAGTCTGGTCCGAGAGTGCTTTTCTGAAAAGTTCCTTAAGGCCTTCCTTGTTGTACTTGTTTATAAGGTCAAGCTTTTCCTTCAGGACAGGTATCTTTTCGTTAAGAATAAGGTTACCGGTCGTAAGGGAGTATGCTTTATCGTCCATCCGGATCATCGCAACGGGCATCCCGAATTCTTTTTCAGCCTCTATGCCGGGGCTGTATTTTGCTACATTCTCAATGATCTCAACCAGTATGCTGAAGACCCTTCTTCTCTGGTTGGCTTCAACGTCATCTTCGGATAGTTTTGTTTCGGTGAAAGATATCACTTCCTTTCCTACATCGGCGGTGATATGCCCTGACCAGAGAAAGTATATGTTATAATCAGCCAGTATCCTTTCGAGCTGTGCTACAGCTTTCCCGTAGAATGGTTTTTCCTGGCTCCCGTAATGAACGCCCATTCCTTCCGAGTTTACTGTTTTGCTGAGAATAAAATATGAATTCTCGTCATCGATCCTGAGGAAGTCGTAATCGAGTTTGTTACCTGTCTTCTTTGCCATTTCAATGAGTCCAAGTCCGGCTCCGCCTTTGCTGCTGAACTCTGAGTTGCTAAGCATCTGGCGGTAGACGTTTCTGATCTCCCCGGTCTGCAGGCTGTTTATTTCATCGAGCCGTCTCTTAAGTTCCATGGTATTTGCAGTGGAAATGACATTCGCTGTTGTAACAGTATATCCGCCATCTATCTTGGAATATATTACCAGCGACATGTTAGAATGAACCTGGGAACCAGAGTGTCGTGATACGTTCTGAAGGCTTTCCAGCACAAACATAAAGAGTCTCTTCCTGCCTACGAAGCCGAAATCGGATGTTTCCATTTCCTTTTCGAGCAGCATGAGCAGCGGTACAGAGTTATCATTGGTTACAACACCCCTGTATACAAACATAAGGCGTTGTTCCATAAGCATTAAGCGAATCTTGCGAGTGAGATCCATGCAAAGAAATCAGGTAAGATTACCCTATAAAAATAACAAAATTTGGTTAGACAGCAAAAATAAAGGTTTTTATTATCCTGCCCAGCCTTCGCGGTCGAGATTACGGTAGTTGATTGCCTCGGAGATATGTTCTGATCCAATATTATCTGATACGGCCAGGTCGGCAATAGTTCTTGCAACTTTAAGTATCCTGTCGTATGCTCTTGCCGATAAGCCTCTCAGCTCCATAGCTGTTTTCAGAAGCCTTCCTCCTGCTTCATCAAGCTGGCAGTATCTCCTTTGCATCGACGATGACATCTGTGCATTTGAATATACACCCTTAACTGCTGCAAACCTCTCAGCCTGAATCTGCCTTGCTCTGACGACCCTGTCCCGCACTACAGATGACTTTTCAGTTTTTCCTGAATCGGAGAGCTTGTCATATTTTACAGGGACCACCTCTATATGAATATCTATCCTGTCGAGTAATGGGCCTGAAATACGGTTAAGATATTTCTGTACCATCCCCGGTGAGCACATACATTCCTTTTCGGGATGGTTATGGAACCCGCAGGGACAGGGATTCATGGATGCCACCATCATGAAAGAAGCCGGGTAGTCGACACTCGATTTTGCCCTGGAAATAGTTATCACCCTGTCCTCTAGCGGTTGTCTCATTACTTCCAGGACTGTCCGCTTGAATTCAGGGAGTTCATCAAGAAAAAGAATGCCGTTATGGGCGAGGGAAATTTCCCCTGGTTGTGGAAAGGTTCCTCCCCCTACCAGGGCGACATCAGATATTGTATGGTGGGGCGATCTGAATGGTCTTTTTGTCATCAGTGCGGTATGGTCGTCAATTTTTCCTGCCACAGAATGTATCCTGGTTGTTTCCAGTGCTTCCTCAAGGGTAAGCGGAGGTATTATTGTGGATAGTCTCTTTGCCAGCATTGTTTTCCCGGACCCGGGAGGCCCGACCATAATTATGTTATGTCCGCCGGCTGCAGCCACTTCCAGAGCCCTTTTCACATTCTCCTGTCCCCTGACATCTGAAAAGTCAACATCATACTTATTGGCTTCATTATTGAATATCTCCATAAGGTCAACAACCACAGGCTCATATTTTTTAGTCCCATTGAAGAAGCTGATAACATCTCCCAGGTTCTCCATCCCATATACTTCCAGTCCGCTCACAACGGCAGCTTCACGGGCATTTTTAAGGGGAACGATAATACCTATGAATCCTTCTTCCCTGGCTCTCATGGCTATCGGAAGAACACCTTTCACCGGCTGCAGAGTACCATCAAGTGAAAGCTCGCCCATCATTACAAAGGACTCTGTTTTATCCCTCGCAACTTTTTCATCAGCAGCGAGAATCCCCAAAGCCAGGGGAAGATCATAGGATGAGCCTTCTTTCCTGATATCAGCCGGCGCCATATTTATAAGTACCTGCTGACCGGGCCACCTGTAACCCAGGGAGCGAAGAGCAGATTCAATCCTCTGCTGGCTCTCCTTGACTGCCACATCCGGTAATCCCACAAGAAAAAAGCGAATTCCCCGCGACACATTAACCTCAATGGTTACAGTCACTGCATCAATGCCGGTAACTGCGCTGGCAAATGTTCTTACTAACATACCCCTGATTATTTAGCACTTAAGGAAACACTTACCAAAGATATAAGAAACAGGGAGAAAGGAAAAGGAAAAAGGAAAAAGTTTACAGATAAATATTGATTGCTGACGAACTTTTATATGATGTAAAAAACCTGAAGCATCAGGAGACGAAGAGAAAAAATGTGACAGGAATACTTGGAATAAAGATCCGGCGATGTTACCTGTATAAACCTGGTATAATAGAGGTATTTATACTGCTTACTTGCTTACTTTGGCTGCTATCAGAGCTTCGGCAGGCTTGTTTTCCTGTCTCTCTTTCTGGATGAATTCCGCAATAGTATTTACTGACTGTAAAATAAAACGGGCTATATTCTGATCGGCAATCCTGACATCGAACTGCTTCTGAAGTGCCAGAACAATCTCAAGTGAATCTATAGAATCGAGGCCGAGTCCTTCGCCGAAAAGTGGTGCATCATCTACAATATCTTCCGGCTTAATGTCCTGAATTTTTGTTGTCTCCAATATTAAAACCTTAATATCCCGTTTTAATTCTGCTAAGCTGTTATCTGACATTGAGCTATCTTAAAATTAATTATCAATTATTATATGCCTAACTGCAACGTTTTCAGTACTTTGAATACATCAATACGAACAGTCAAACAAGTAAATGCGAAATGCAAAAATAAGAAAATTCTTTAACGCTGTATATTTTCCGGATTTCTCTTCAACTAAAGGTTTTAATATCAGTACAGGAGATTTTATTACAGGCATCTTTTTTTGCAACTACCCATGAATCAGATTATTTACTAAATGCATCTTTCCCGAAACTGGTGGTAATAAGTTCAGTTCTCCTGGATTTATAGGTGCCATCAGCTTTTTCTTTCATGACTACCTTATGAAAGAGTTTCAGCATCTTATTATTCTGGCTTTCATCTTTATAAAAAGTATCCCAGGCATAATGATAAAGTTCCTGCAGCCGTTCGGCAGTCATCTGTTTGGGCTGGTATACCACTTTGCCTGCTGTATAATCATTCCAGTTATAATTAAAAATGCGATTATCCCTCCTGAAATCCTCGAAAATCCTTGTATGCGGAAATGGTGTGAGAACTGTAAACTCTGCCAGATCGAGGTCTATTTCCAGGAGAAAATCTATCAGGCGCAGGATATAATCCTCATCATGCTCATCAAGACCAAGGAGGATAGTTCCTTCAACGGCAATTCCATGATCGTGGTAACGTTTGATTCTCTGTTTGATAAAATCGGATGTATCGAACACAGCCTGGTAAACATACCATGCTCCTGCCTGAAGGGCCAGGTCGAGAATTTCGGGCTTATCTTCAATAGGATGACTGCACCATTTCTTCTTAAGGGGGATCATGGCTTTAAATAAATCTTTCTCCCATTGAGCATCCTGTGCAAGTGAATTGTCGACAATAAACAGCCTGTTATTTTCGATCTTTTCAAGTTCTTCTATTGCCTTGTCGATAGGACGTGGCCTGAATTTCCGCCCTCCCAGGTATGAAACTGCACACGGATAACAGTTGAACCTGCAGCCCCTGGAGGCATGGAACAGGTCGACCATCTGGACGCCTTTATGATTGTATAATTCATGGCTTAAGATATCCCTTCTTGCCGGGCCAACAATACTTATATCGCACGGAACAGCGAGGTAATCATATACTTTTTGAAGGCGGTTATTCCTGAAATCATCCAGAACCTTCTCCATGCGGCCTTCTGATTCTCCCAGAAAAACTGAATCGGCATACTCCATAGTTTCCTCAGCATGAAGCATTGTGGAGATACCTCCAAAAATAACCTTCTTGCCCAGTTTCCGGTATTCAGTGGCTATCTCCCACCCGCGTTTAACCTGTATTGTCAGCATCATGGAAATACCTACCAGGTCACAGTCGTCTTCAATGACCAGTGGTTGTACGTTTTCATCAATAAAATCAACAGAAACATATTCCGGCAAAGATGCTGCAAATACTACAGGGCCGTGAGGAGGAAGGTTAAATGTAGTCTGTCCTTCCAGTTTCTCCCATTTCGGATATATAAGTTTAAGCTTCATTCAGGATATAGGTTAATGCTACAAAGAAAACATTTTCCTGTAATAATTTGAATATAATTTGTGTTGGTTATAGCATACGCCATTTCAGTCATTGCCATCCTTGTAATTGATTTATCAGAAAGAATGTACCAGGCTAATGCGGCTTTGCAGATCCATGAATCAGAATATCTGGCAGCTTATCAGCCCGGAATCAGAAATCTAAAGAGAGGTAAGAAATTTTAAATCGGGGGAGCAATATAAAGCAAAATCCTTGATGCTGCAGTAGATGTTTTTATGAAATTCGATGTTATTACTCCTGAACAGTTTTTCAAGTTCAGAACATGTTTCCTGTTCTCCGTACCTGTGGTAATCATCTATAATAATGCAGAAATGTGAAGGGTCGATATTTTCCGGAATTAAATTCAATATCTGCGGCCTTGAATACCTTTTCGACCTGGAAGGAGCATCCAGCAGGATAAGGTCATATTTTTTCCCCTTCACTTCTTCCTCATGACCTTTAACGCTCACAGATTGATGGCCTTTATACATTATACTTACAGCTTCAACCTCTATAATCCTGGCATTTGCAGGCATTGAAACGCTCTGTCTGAAAAAATTTATCCATTCGGTGTTATGTTCTATCGTTGTTACATTGGTATGGTCAAAACCGGAAGCATAACGGCAGAGCATTTTCGACGACTGTCCTAATCCAAATTCAAGGATCCGGACAGGCTTTATGCCATCCAGGATACGGTAGAGGACATACAAAAAGGAGTAGCCTATCGCATACCTTCCCGGGGAGAAACTCCTGTCAGTGAGCCAAGTGCTGTCAGCGATAGTGCTGTTAAACACGTTTGCCCAGTCGAGCTCATAAAGGATCTTTGAATTATCACTTAGTCTTTTATGTATATTCAGGGTATTCCAAATCCTCTTTATATAAAAACCTGTTTTCATCAAAATATATGGTTAGACGTGATTGCTTAATAAAAGGAGCTTTATTGCTCCAAACAAAAGATCTGACAGAGTTTATCAAACTAAAAGTTTTAAAGATATTCTTTTTTTTAGTCCTGACAAATCAGGGATCTTTACTTACCCTGGAGACTGGAGGCAGCGATGGGTCATAAACTTTATAAAATTCAGCGATTACCGGTAAAAGTTGAGCTGACAGTAACTCCGATAACCCTGTTCTTCATTATACATTCTCCTATTATCTCGGGAGAGATATCTGTCAGGCCTGATTCGTATTGTGCGGAGATCATGAATTTTTTTATTCTAACCCCTAAACCGAAAGAAAAGCCAAAGTCAAAGGATGTCAGGTCTTTGCCTTCTCCAGAGCCGAATTTGAGGTCTTTCAACGCCTGGCCTGTTTCCAGTTTTATTCCTCCAACCCCCAAGCCTATATAAGGACCCCCGAACAATACAATCTTAGTATGCCCTGAACCAAAGTTCAGGCTAAAGTTAACAGGAACCTCAAGATATATCGGCGAGAGTGAGATGTCAGCAGAGTCGATGCTATAGTCTGCACCTTTTGATGAAAAAAGTATTCCCGGCTCGAAATGAAAGACTCCGAGTACCGGTATTTCGAAGATTTTTCCGAAATGAATCCCGGGAACCATGTTCGGGTCTTTTGTAACATTATCTGATTCCAACTGCAGGGTCGACAGGTTAATGCCAAAAACGTATCTCGATTTTATCTGTGCGAAAGCTGTTGAATATGTGATCATCAACAGTAAGAACAGTGCATATTTCTGATATCGCATCATTGAAAAATACCAGTTAAAAAAGACCATGAATCAGGTCGGGTACCAGTGATCTCTTGTTAATCAAAGGTACACCAAGTAAATGCTAAAGTCAATTAATTATTGTCTTCAAGGGGCAGTTTATCTTCCCGGGAAGGATTATTCATGTTATCGACAAGAGTCTCGTATAAGGTTTTTATTTCAGCGGCGATCTTCTCCATGCCGAGGTTCATCTCCACAGTTTTCTGCAGTATGGCTGCCTCATCGTGCCAGTAAGCAGGATCATCTAGGTAGCGGCTGAGCAGGCCGGTGAGTCTTTCTGGATCAGGCTTATCATGGGTAACAGCTACAAAGTTATTGTACTGGTAAAACTCATAATTATCCCGCGAAATTATTTGTCCCAGGAAGAGCCGGTTCAGGGAGATTACCGGTACCGAACATGATAACGCTTCGAGTGCAACCCTTCCAACACCCATAACCAGTCCTGATCCCTGAAGGACTGGTTTTACATCAGGTATATATCCTAAAAACCTGCATATTTCACGACCATGAGACTGGTTCAGTATTTCCGCCTCCTTCCTCAGGATTCCGATGTATTTTCCATCTCCGGCAACATTGAAGGTGAGTGATGGATTTTTAACTGCCAGGGAAGGCAAAACTTTATTTATAATCATAGAGATCACCTCGTAGTGTTTACGATCTATCCGGCAGACATATAAAAGAGATGCAGGATCATAAGATCCAAAACTTCCGGGAATTCTTACTCCATTATGGATCAGGACAGATTTATCCTTGAAAAGTTCTAGATGCCTGTTTGAATCAATGGTCTTTCCGCTGACAAAAATAAACCTGCCGGTCATTCTCCGTGATATCCATGAACGCAGGTCGTGACGTGTGCGGCCATGAATTGTTGCAACAACAGGAAGTCTGATTATTTTGCCGGTAATTGAGGCCTGGAGTATGGCAAGTCGTTTGTGGGCATGAAGAATGTCGATCCTGTTCCTGGCAGCGATGAAACATATTATTGCGATCTGAAACGGCAATAACCAGTCGGTCAGTCGCATGCGGATGAATGTTACCTTTTTATCAAGAAACTCACAAAGATGGCCTTTTTCAGAGATGAGGAAGACTTCATTACCTGAGCCTGCCATTGAATTGGCGAGGTCAAGCACATGGTTTTCAGCGCCCCCGTAGTCGAAACTTTTAATAAGGTATAATATCCGCATCAGAGATCTATTGCTTCAATAGAAATCAAATATCAATATTTTTTAGCCGGGAACAAAAAAAGCCCGGAAGAATGATTCTCCCGGGCTCAAAACACCAAACCAGCTAAATTGCCTTACCGCCTCGTTCCCCCGTACGAATCCTGATACATTCCTCGAGTGGTGTTATGAATATTTTCCCGTCACCAACATGCCCTTCAGACCCATTTGTTTTAGCAGATCTGAGGATTGTGTCGATCGTAATATCAACAAATGCTTCATTTACTGCTATTTCAATCTTGATTTTGGGGATGAGGTCGGGTACTATGCGCTGCCCCCTGTACATTTCTTCAATCCTCTGCTGGCCATGTCCTGAGACACGGCTTACAGTTATCCTGGTAATTTCAGCTTCTATGAGTGCTTCGCGCACCTTGTCGAGCTGTACCTCACGGATTATTGCTGTTATTAATTTCATGATCTCTTTTTTTAAGGTTGATTAACTGGGGTTAAGCATGCCATATCCTCTTTCACCATGGTACGACCTGTCGAGGCCAGCCATCTCATCATCCTCTGCAGCTTTGAACCTTGTAAATTTATTGAGGACCCAGATGATAAGGAATGTCATTCCTGCTGCATAAGCTATTGCTATTCCAACTGCGAGGGCCTGTACACCAAGCTGATTCAGGATTGTCCATGATCCCTGGGATGCAACAGCATCGGCCATCCATGATTTTCTGATAAAGAAGGTAAGTAATAAAGCACCTGCAATACCACCGACACCATGTATTCCGAAAGCATCAAGGCTATCATCATAACCAAGTTTGTTTTTGACCTGAATAGCCATGTAGCATAATACTGAGGCAAGGACTCCAAGTATCAATGCACCATAAGGCTGTACTACTCCTGCAGCAGGGGTGACGGCTACCAGTCCGGCAAGTATGCCACTGGCAAAGCCCAGTGCTGTGGCTTTACCCTGGTGAAATCCTTCAATGAGTATCCAGGTAAGAGCTCCGGCGGCAGCGGCGGCTTGGGTAGCTGTAAGTGCCTGAGCCGTACTCAGTCCGCTTGATATACTGCTTCCTGCATTAAATCCGAACCATCCCACCCAGAGAAGCCCTGCGCCAAGCATGGTTATAACCAGGTTATTGGGTCTGATTACCTGGTATGGATAGCCTCTGCGGGAACCAAGAAACAGCGCGGCAACCAGTCCGCTGACACCAGCAGAGATGTGAACTACTGTTCCACCTGCAAAATCTATTGCTCCTTTTGCTCCGAGATTGAAAAGAAATCCATCGGAAGCCCATACCCAGTGGCATAGTGGATTATAAACCAGCAGACTCCATATCGCAATAAAAAAACAATAGGCTTTGAATGAAACTCTTTCAGCAAAAGCCCCGGCAATAAGAGCTGGTGTGATTATTGCAAACTTCCCCTGAAACATTGAAAAAACATATTCAGGGACGCCTGCTTCCAGAACATTATTGTCGATTCCCTTCAGAAAGAAATAATCAGGGTTCCAGCCTATGAATCCGCCGAGAATATTCTTTCCAAAGCTCATTGAATATCCTACTGCAACCCACAATACACTGATAATTCCCATTGCCACAAAACTGTGCATAATTGTCCCCAGGACATTCTTGGATCTTACCAGCCCGCCGTAGAACATCGCAAGTCCCGGCACCATCAGAAGAACCAGGGCAGTTGATGTAAGCATCCACGCAGTGGCACCCGAATCAATTGGCGTTGAATCTGCCGCATAGAGTCCTGCCGAACCTGCAACCAGGAAGACCAGGATCAGCATCACTTTTTTCAATTTTAAATTCATAATTAATGATTTTAATTAAATGAACTATTTTCGTGACAAACCTATATTATTTTAGGGTATAATGCAAATATTATATACTTATTTCAATTTATACCCCATTTTAAAGGGGGTATATTTTCATTTTTATATACTTTTTATCATTTTTACCCCCTATTTTATAGGGTATTATCTAAATTATTTAAAATCTGTATAAATTATTAGTGCCTTTACTCATATAAATGCCTTCCCGGCACCCACGGAAACCATGATATTTATACCCTAAAAAGTAATTGCAGCATTCTCTGAAATTCAATGTACATTTGTTTTACTATGCTGAAACGTATTTTACTTCCGGTGATTTTTTTTATTTTCCTGGCAGGCTGCACAGGTAAAAATGAAATAACAATCTCTTCTCCTGACAGAGGCATTAATATTATTCTATCTCCGGGGCTTAATGACGGATCACCAGGATTTAAACTTCAGACTGCAGACAATAAAGAGCTTTTAAGCTCATTCATCAGTTTAAAAACAGTGCCTGGCATAAATCTTTCAGATTTCAGGATCACTGATACTGAAAAAAAGAGTGTATCAGGTACATGGGTAAATAATTTTGGAGAAAAACAGATTGTTCCTGATAATTATAACCAGGTTACGATCTTTCTTCAGAACGGGCAGGTGAAGATTAACCTGATCTTCAGGGTTTATAACGAGGGTGCTGCCTTTTCCTATGAATTCCCTTCACAAGGGGGAAATGATTCTCTTACCATAATTGATGAAGGCATCTGGTTCATGTTTAAAGCCGATCATTATGCATGGTCGGCGCCGAGGGCCCAGGCTCTCTATAAACGTACTCCCCTTTCAGGAATTGATACTGGTTGTGAAAGGCCCTGTGTTATAGAAATTGACTCCTCCCATTTTGTTGCCCTGGCTGAAGCCGGGCTTGTTGATTATGCCAGGATGAAATTTGAGCCGGATTCTTCTTCCGGCATCGCCATCAGAAGCAGGCTTGATGGAAAAGTTAAGAGGGCTTTGCCTTTCAGGTCGCCATGGAGAGTAATAATAACCGGTAATGATCCGGGTGACCTCCTGGAGAAGAACTACATGCTGCTTAATCTGAACGAAGCATGTGCACTGAAAGATGTATCATGGATAAAGCCAGGGAAAGTACTCAGGGAGTCAACTCTCACAACTGCCGGCGCTGAAAAAGCAGTCGACTTTGTGGCAAGGCACAAAATGCAGTATATTGAATTCGATGCCGGCTGGTATGGCTATGAATATGATGATTCTTCTGATGCCAGGTTTGTAAATGTTGATCCTAAGCGATCAAAAGGCCCCCTTGACCTCCCATATATAATATCTTATGCACGTTCACATGATATAGGGGTTATCCTGTATGTTAACCGCAGGGCTCTCGAAAGACAGATTGACAAGCTCCTTCCCATTTACAGCAAATGGGGAGTTTCGGGACTGAAGTTTGGTTTTGTTCAGGTTGGAACGCAACCGGTAACTTCGTGGATGCATGAAGCAATTAAGAAAGCGGCAGATCATAAAATGATCGTTGATGTACATGATGAATACAGGCCAACAGGTTTCTCAAGAACATATCCCAATTTCCTGACACAGGAGGGTATCCGTGGTGATGAAGAGAGTCCGTCGAACAGTCATACGTTGATTACTATGTTTACACGGATGATTGCTGGTGCCGGTGACAATACTGTCTGTTATTTTGATAACCGGGTGGATGAAAAAATGGGATCTCATGCCTCACAACTGGCAAAAGCAGTCTGCATTTTCAGTCCGCTGCAGTTTTTGTACTGGTACGACAAATGTGTTCCTGCAGGGAGAGAAGCAGATTTTGCAGGTAAGCCAAATTATCTTAGCGATGAACCTGAACTGGAGTTTTTTGATAACATCCCAACGGTATGGGATGATACAAAAGTTATTGAATCCAGGATCGGGGAATATGGAATAATTGCAAGGAGAAGAGGAAATGACTGGTTTGTAGGAGGTATTAACGGCTCAGAAGCCAGAACCCTGAATATCTGTTTTAATTTCCTTGATCCCGGCCGTAAATATTCTGCCACGATCTATACTGATGATCCCACCCTGAACACAAGAACTCATGTAAGAACAGATACCCTTGAGATCACTAAGGATTTTAATTATACAGCCCGGTTAGGAACAAATAAGGGCCTTGCGATGCAAATCGTACAGGTAAGGGATTAAATAAAATTCTTGTCGAGAAATTTCTGAAATTCTTCCTTATACTGGTCGCTGACCGGTATATAAGTCTTGCCAAAGACAATCCTGCTCCTTTCAATAGTATCTATCTTTTGAAGGTTTACAATAAATGAACGGTGGACTCGCATAAACTTTTCGCGGGGAAGCTTGGTCTCAAGGAGCTTGAGTGACGAAAGAGAAAGTATCGGCTTAGGGACGTTCTGGATGTAAACTTTTACATAATCCTTTAAACCTTCTATAAAAAGGATGTCGTTGAAATTTATTCTTTTGATCTTATATTCCGATTTCAGGAAGAGGAATTCATTATTTGCCTCCACTTCTGACAGGGCCTTCTGCTCAAGGTTTATCAGTTTCTGTGCTTTATGCACCGCTGAAAGGAATTCCTCATAACTGAAAGGCTTCAGCAGGTAGTCAACCACATCCAGCTTATATCCTTCAATAGCATATTTCTCATATGCGGTTGTAAAAATAACTTTAGGCCCCTTTTCCATGAGCCTGGTAAATTCGATGCCCGACAGGTCCGGCATCCGGATATCAACAAAAACCAGGTCAATCCTGTTATTTACCAGGTATTCCGAGGCATCAAGAGGATTATCAAACCTTCCTTCCAGTGACAATCCCGGGGTTTTTTCGATATATCCCGAAACCAGTTGTAAGGCCAGTGGCTCATCGTCGATAGCAATAGTCCTGATTGTCATATAATATTAATAAACAGAAGTACTTCAAAAGATGATCCTGTACTCGTGATCCTCAGGTCATGTTTACCGGGGAAGAGGAGACCAAGCCTTTTCTCCGCATTTTCAAGACCTATCCCTGAATGGCTTAAATCCTGATTTTCCCTGGTGGTAAACAGGCTGTTTGAACATTTAAATGTAACTGATCCTTTTGCAACCAGCATGTTTATATCAATAAATGATTTCTCCCGGTTGCTGATGCCATGCTTGAAAGCATTTTCGATAAATGGGACAAAAAGCAGTGGCGGGATATTCATGTCTTCATAGTTTTCAGGGAAAGAGACTTTAAGGTCGACCTTGTCAGTAATTCTCAGCTTCATCAGATCGATATAATTATTCATAAAATCGATTTCATTGCTGAGTTTTGTATCCCCGCTTTCTGATTCATAAAGAAGGTATCGCATAAGTTTGGAAAGCTTCAGGACGGCTTTTTGTGAATCTTCCCTGCTTATTTCAATAAGCGAATAAATATTATTCAGGGTGTTGAAGAAGAAATGAGGGCTTATCTGATTCTTGAGGAAGGCAAGTTCTGAATTAAGCCTTTCCTTTTCAATTTCTTTCTGTACTTTCTCGATCTCTGAATGGCGTTCAAGTATCCTTAGTCCAAGTGAAAAGAATATCAGGAGCAATGAAGTTGATGCATAATTAAAAACGTGCATCTCACGGTATGGAGGTCTTGCAATTATTTCACTATCCCCCGGAGGCAGATGCTTATATCTCGCTTCCGGTGGCCGGGGATTCACTATTGTTGTTTCTCCTCTGGAAACATACTTAAAAACCATTCCATTGGAAGTATCCGACACAAGATAGAAGAGAAGCAGCAAAACCAGTATCGACAGGAAGTATCTGATTTTCCTTCCTCTGAAGAAAAAATACGGGACAAGGAAGAAGTAGTTCGCATAAAATATTATTCCGCTTACAACAGTATTTATATAGTAAAGCCATATAAAATCGCTGCCGATGTTCCATCGTTTTATAAAATAGACCGGTAATCCCAATAGTATGAACCAGGCCAGCAGATGGAGGAACAATTTGATTTTCTTTCCGGCAAAAAAGTCCTTTTTCATAAAGAGGAAGCTGAGGGTATAATTCAAAAGTATACAATATGTTTCAATTACTCATATCTGAGTGCATCAATAGGATTAAGATTTGAAGCTTTTCGTGCAGGATACCAGCCGAAAAAGACTCCTATGATAAAGCATACTACAAAAGCAAGAACAACCGACTGGGTCTTAACAACAATCATGGTGTCCATCAGCGATCCGGCAAGTTTGGCAATAAGGTAACCAAAGATCACTCCAAGGGCTCCTCCCAGGATGCTGAGAAGCATCGATTCCACAAGGAACTGTCTGAGTATATCCCTGCTTCTGCCGCCAATCGACATTCTCAGACCAATTTCACGGGTACGTTCAGTTACCGATACGAACATTATATTCATAATTCCTATTCCGCCTACCAGCAGGGATATCCCCGCGATGGCACCCAGGAGATAAGTTAGTATATCAGTCACAGTTGACACTGTTTCAATAAGTTCTGACTGTGACATTATCCTGAAGTCATTCTCTTCAGTATCCTTTATCTTGTGGTTTCTTCTGAGTATCTCTTCAATTTCGGATATTGCCGCATCACTTTTTTCCTCACTTATTGCAGAGGCATATATACCATTAATATAATCTATAGATACCAGCCGTCTCTGAACAGTAGTATATGGCGCAAGGATAAGATCGTCCTGGTCCTGACCCATACCGCTTTCACCCTTGTCTTTCAGAACACCGATAACCTGAAATGGCAGGTTCTTTATCCTGATAGTAAGCCCAATAGGGTCTGCCCCTTCGCCGAAGAGGTTTTCGATAACGGTCTGACCCAGGAGGCACACTTTAGCCATGCCTTTAACTTCTGATGATGAGAAAATCCTGCCGCTTGCTATTTCGAGTTTCCTGATTGACAAATATTCTTCGCTGACACCATATATAGATGTCTGGGTATTTTCGTTCCCGAAGATCACCTGTCCGTTGGCATTGACTGACGGGGAAACGGCTGCAACTGAGGCTGCCTCATCACGGATGGAGACAACATCGCTGTATTTCAGTACCTGCGAACTTGACGCTCCAAGGCTCACACCTCCCTTTCTCTGGAAGTTTGGCATTATCATTACCAGGTTTGTACCCATAGTCGACATTTCTTCCCTGATGCTTGCTTTGGATCCTTCTCCCAGCGCCAGCATCGCTATTACGGAACCAACTCCTATTATAATGCCCAGCATAGTAAGAAAAGCACGCAGCTTATTTCTTAAAAGCGCCCTGATGGCTATCCTGAATAAATTTGTAAGTTTCATTATTCTGCAATTTATTTATTAAACTATTCCTCCTCTTCGGCAGGAAGGCTTTTTAAAACCTCCTTTGCAAAGAGTCTGTCAGAAACTAAGGTTTCTCTTTGAATGTGACCATCTCGGAAAATGATATTACGTGTAGCATATCGAGCAATATCCGGTTCGTGTGTCACGAAAACTATTGTCCTGCCTTTTGAATTCAGGTCCTGGAAGAGTTCCATTATTTCTACCGAAGTCCTGGTATCAAGGTTTCCTGTGGGTTCATCAGCCAGAATAAGAACCGGGTCATTAACGAGCGACCTGGCTATCGCTACTCTCTGTTGCTGACCTCCCGAAAGCTGGTTGGGCATATGATGCATTCTTTCTTCAAGGCCTACCGCTTTTAATGCATTATTGGCTCTTTCCTTTCGTACTTTTGAGGAAACCTTCGGGTCGTAGAATAGTGGAAGCTCGACATTCTCAAGTGCTGTTGTCCTTGGCAGGAGGTTATATGACTGGAAAACAAATCCAAGCTTCTTATTCCTCAGCTTTGCTGTTGCATCCTTGCCAAGAACACTTATATCGGTATTGTCAAGGATATAATCACCAGATGTAGGCTTATCGAGACAGCCAAGTATATTTAAAATGGTCGACTTTCCCGATCCGCTGGCACCCATAATTGCCACGAATTCACCCTCCTCAATTTTCATGCTTACGCTCCTGAGTGCATGTACAGTGACCTCTCCCACATGGTAATCCTTTTTCAGGTTTCGTATTTCAATTATCGTATTGCTCATGGCGTTTGTTTTTATCTTGTTATAATCTATTACGATCAGAACATCATCGGGCCTCTTGGTCCTTCATTTGCGGAGCTCTTCCTGGCTGCTGAAGCAGCATCGGTCATTGAGATGATCACTTCATCGCCTTCGTTCAGGCCGCCAAGTATTTCCACTGTGGTCCCGTTGTCTATTCCTGTAGTAACTGTCACCTGTTTCAGACCTCCGTTACCATCTTTCAGCCATACCATTTTAATATTATCAGGCAGTCCTGGTATCTCCGACATTGATCCTGAAGGAAGCCCAGCCAGGGTTACGCCGGCATCAGATTGTGTTGATGGCAATTGGCCTGAGGGTGAGTCCTGCGGCATATTGTTCACTCCTTTTTCTTTCATCAGCTTTGCCATAGCCTTCTGCAGATAATCAGCTGACGGAGTGAATCTTATCGCCTTCCCTGACATAATAAGGGTGTTTTCCTTTTCATCAACATAGATTGTTGCACTTGCCGTCATACCTGGCATCAGTTTCTTTTCGGGATTAGGAGCGCTGAGCACAACAACATAGGTGACAACATTATTGGTGGTAACAGGCTGCAGGCGTACCTGGGATACTTTTCCTTCAAATTTCATATCGGGGTAGGCATCTACAGTAAATTCAACACGCTGATTTTGCTTGACCTTCCCGATATCGGCTTCATCAACACTGGTCTCAACCTCCATCTGGGTAAGGTCGTTGACAATGGTAAATAGTTCCGGGGTGCTGAAGCTTGCAGCTACGGTCTGTCCTTCCTCTATAGCCCTGTTGAGAACCACACCGTCGATGGGCGAGGTTATTGTTGCATAGTCGAGATTGACCTTTGCGCGGGATACAGCAGATTTTGCATTTGTGAGAGATGCCTTTGAATTTTCATAGTTATAAAGAGCCTGGTCATAATCGGCTTCAGCAACAAGCTGCTTATCGTAAAGAGCTTTGACTCTTCTGAAAGTTGCATCCTGGTAATTCAGCTGAGCCTCAGCCTGATCGAGGTTGGCCTCTGACTGCTTAAGCTGTTCACGGAGATTAGTTTCATCAAGCCTGGCCAGAAGCTGACCCTGCTTAACATTGTCGTTGAAATCGACATATATCTTCTGTATGATACCTGAAACCTGAGTTCCTACCTGTATGGAAGTTATGGCATCAATAGTACCGGTGGCAGTTACCGTGTTGGTGATCGTACCCCTTTCAACCTTTACGGTATCAAAAGTTACAGCGGCTTCCTTTTTCCGGAAGGGTTTGAATATCAGTATAACAGCTGCCGCTGCAATGACTATCCCCGCGATTATTAGTATTTTCCTTTTCATGATTTTGTTTTCTTTTTGTCTGTTATTTTTAAATTATTCTGTTTAGTTTCCCCGGTTAAAGAGTTAGAGGGATCCCTGAATAAAAATCAAGTATTTTATAGCTGAAAATGAGGTTGTATTTTGATTGAAGAAGATTGCTTTCGGCAGCGATCAGGTTTGTCTTTGATACGAGATAATCTACTGAGTTTATCATCCCCTGTCTGAATTTCTCATCAGATTGCAGAGAAGATTCAAGAGTTGCATTGTACGATTCCAGGCTCGCTTCATACTCGACCTGGGCGGAGGTTACATCCTGGCATGCCTGTTCAATGTTCTTCCTAAGCTCATTTTTTGTATTCGTCTCTGTAAGTTCAGCATCGCTATATCCTATTTTAGCAATCGCAACGCTTGTCTTTACCTGGTTCTTCTGGTATATCGGAACAGATATTGAAAATCCTGCAGAAGGAGATATACCTGTACCTATCTGTCCAAAATAGGTATCTGAAACCCTGCTTGAGTAGCTGGTGCCCATGCCGGCGCTGGCCGAAATTACAGGATAATAGCCGGATCTTGCGATTTTTTCGTCTAGTGCAGCGATATCTTTGGTTATAGCAGCATTCTTTATCTGTGGTTTTACCGACAAGGCTGTTTCATATATGGCTTTCACCTCTGGTACACGCTTCTGATTCAGATCGCCGGAAAGGGCAGGATGAGCTATGCCGAAGCTGTCGGTAACCGGCAACTCCATAAGTTGCATCAGGTTGACTCTCGCAATTGCAAGCTGGCTCTTTGCATTTGCAAGTGTAAGCTTTTCAGATGCAAGCTGTGATTTGACCTGTGCATAATCGGCCTGTGATATACCTTTAAGCAGCAGTCGTTCGGCAGCGAGTCTTACCTGGCCCTCTGTCGATTCTATCTGCTTCTCGCTGTTTTTTACCTGTTCCTCTGTGTACAGAACCTGCAGATAAGCATTAAGAATACTCAGACTTATTGACTCCCTGGTTGTCTCAAGAGAAAGTACACCGCTACGGATATCAAGTTCTGCCTGCCTGATCTGGTTAGTGATTTTGGATGCACCGAAAATCGTTATCCCCGAGTTAACTGAATAACTGGTTCCATAGGTGCCTGTCAATCCTGTTTCACCTGTGGCAGTGCCTTTTGCCCAGTTAAAATTCTGGTTTGCTGATGCATTTACTGAAGGTAAACGCTGTGCTTTTGCCTGCCCGGCGTAAAGCTCATTCCGCTGATTTGTCAGCTCCCCTTTGCGGATAGATATGTTCTGGGTGTAAGCATACTCTATGCATTTCTCCAGTGTCCATTCAGAATCTGTCTGGGCGAAGATTTTTCCAGCCGTGACTGACAGGATTATGCTGAATAAAATTATTGTCCGTCTCATATACTTATATCATTTTGATGTAAAAGTATTATGAGGAGAAGGGTAGAAAAAACAAAATAGAAGATCGGGCATAATTCACCGATGAATCAGCTCTTTTTATGTATTGTGTCAGTATTACAGGAAGCTGATCTTATGGTAAGGGTATGGAATCAGAATCAGGAAAGAGGGGATAGGTGAATATGAAACCACCAGGCTGGCAAAATTGGAGAAAGAAGATTATGAGTGACGATCATCTGAATAGATATCTGTCAGAACATTACAGGTATAGAATTGAATTAAAAGCCGGGTTTCAGGATTTGCCTGTTTCAGATTTCAGAGTTGAATGTATCACCCTGTTCAAAGTCGCCTGTCTTCCATCCTTTTTCAAACCATGTTTTTCTCTGGGCCGAAGTACCATGAGTAAAAGAATCGGGGTAAACCCTTCCACTGTATTTTCTCTGAAGGATATCATCGCCGACAGCAGCAGCGGCATTCATGGCTTCCTCAATATCTCCCGCCTCAAGGGAATGAAACATCTGGTCGTCGTAGTGTGCCCACATTCCGGCAAGGAAGTCAGCCTGAAGCTCAAGCCTTACAGTCAGCTTGTTGGCGCTGGTTTCGCTTAGCCTGGAGCGTTGATTATTTGTTTTTTCAAGGATGCCGAGAAGGTTCTGCACATGGTGACCGACTTCATGGGCAATAGCATAAGCGACAGCAAAATCGCCATAAGCTCCGAATTTTGTCCTGAGATCGTCACAAAAACTAAGGTCTATATAAACTTTCTCATCGCCCGGGCAGTAAAATGGTCCGCTTGCTGCTGTTGCATAACCACAGGCTGACTGAACCTCATCCCTGAAGAGTACAAGCTTCGGCTGACGATAGGTGAGATTTGATTCCCTGAAGATCTTGCCCCAGACGTCCTCAGTACCTGCCAGGACTACCGAAACCAGTTTTTCCATAGAAGTTTCCTCAGCTGAAGTTGAAACCGGACCTGTTTCCACCGGTGTCGAATCCTGCATATTTAATAACTGTGAAGGATCGCCTCCCATAAGCACAATTATCAGAATTATGATAATCGTTCCGAGACCTCCGCCAACTGCCATCTTACGTTTGCTCATGCCACGGCGGTCTTCAATATTTCCGCTTAAACGCCTGCCATCTAGTTTCATCTTAAAGAGATTTAGTTTAGACTGTCCGGATTGCTGATACAAATCTAAAATATTTCATCCTTCTTTCAACCATTTCCGGGTTAATCTGTTTCCCTGTAGCACGATATTACAAAAAGGTTTAATTACCATTATCTTTGAATACTCCTTAAGAACAGGAAACTGGTAAGTTCTATGGCGGCAAAAATTAATATATCGAAAATATATCCAGTAACAGGATTACATTGCGCCTCCTGCGCTGCCAGGACGGAGTCGACAGTGAAAACACTTCCCGGAGTAAAAACAGCATCTGTCAATTTTGCAGATACATCGCTGAAGGTAGAGTTTTCCCCTGAAGATATCTCTCCCTCAGAAATCAGGCAGGCAATCAAGGATATTGGCTATGATATAATAATTGACGAGGCAAACAGCTTTGAACTCAGGGATGCAGCATATAGAGAACAACTTGGTAAAACAAGAAGAAATACCCTCGGTGCTGCAGCTTTCAGCATTCCGCTGGTAACAATAGCAATGTTCTTCATGGATATGCCTTATTCAAATTATATAATGATGGCACTGGCAACTCCTGTGGTCTTCTGGTTTGGAAGGCAATTCCCGGCCGGGGCTCTTAAGCAGCTTAAACACAGGTCGGCAAATATGGATACCCTGGTGGCACTCAGTACAGGCATAGCCTATATTTACAGCACTATTGTGACTTTCATGCCTCACCTGTTTCACAGGGAAGGAATAAGCCATCATGTATATTTTGAAGCCTCTGCAGTTATCATAACATTTATATTGCTCGGGCGGCTGCTAGAGGAACGGGCCAAATCGAATACTTCCACAGCGCTTAAAAAGCTGATAGGACTTCAGACTAAAAGAGTAACTATAATCAGGATCAGTGGAGAGCAGGAAGATATACCTGTTGAAGAAGTTGTACCGGGAAATATTATCCTTGTAAAACCCGGAGGAAAAATACCTGTTGACGGAATTGTCGTTGCGGGAAGTACATTCATTGACGAGAGCATGTTAAGCGGGGAACCTGTCGCTGTCGAGAAAATTCCGGGTTCAAAAGTATTTGCCGGAACAATAAATCAGAAAGGAAGCGTTCAGTTCAGGGCCGAGAAAGTCGGTAACGACACAATGCTTTCACAGATCATCAGGATGGTCAGGGAAGCACAGGGAAGTAAAGCCCCTGTTCAGCACCTGGTAGATAAGATTGCAGGCATTTTTGTTCCCGTGGTAATCACAATTGCATTAATCAGCGGCATCGCCTGGTTCTTTCTTGCTAATGAGGATAACCTTGTACACAGCCTTCTTTCAATAGTTACAGTTCTGATAATCGCCTGTCCCTGCGCCCTGGGACTTGCAACTCCTACAGCAATAATGGTTGGCATAGGCAAAGGCGCCGATAACGGTATCCTTATAAAAGATGCTGAGAGTCTTGAAACGGCACACAGGGTAAATGCTGTGGTTCTTGATAAGACCGGCACCATTACCCTTGGTGAACCTGTGGTAAAAGGACTGGTATGGAAAAATGATCTTTTTTCCGGGAAATACGGAAGGCTTCTTCATAGTATAGAAAAAAGGAGTGAACATCCAATGGCCGCTCCAGTTGTAAGGTTTCTTGAAGATTCCGGAATAGAGAGCATCGCCGGGCAGGAAGTTGAAATTGAGATCATTGCCGGAAAAGGGATCAGGGCTGTGGCAGATAAAAATATATATTATGTCGGGAGTAAAAGCCTGATGGAGGAACAGGGGATAAAAACTGATAATGAGCTTCTTTCGGCTTATAACACATGGCAGTCAGAAGCTATGAGCCTCTCCTTTTTCTCAAATGATTCAGAAGCCCTTTGTGTTATTGGAATCTCAGACAGGATAAAAGATTCATCGAAGCAGGCGATAAAGAATATGCATGACCTTGGAATAGAAGTATACATGCTCACAGGCGACAATGAACAAAGTGCCGGTGCAATAGCCCGTGAAGCAGGTATTGACACTTACAGGGCAGGAATGCTTCCCCAGGACAAGCACGATTTCATAAGGGAATTGCAGGCAAAAGGGAAAATTGTAGCAATGGCCGGTGATGGAATTAATGATTCACAGGCTCTTGCGCAGGCTGATGTCAGCATTGCAATGGGCAAGGGTTCCGATATTGCCATTGATGTGGCTAAAATGACTATAGTATCCTCTGACCTGTCAAAGATCCCCCAGGCTCTGAAGCTCTCGAAGCTTACCATAAAAACGATAAGGCAGAATCTCTTCTGGGCATTTATTTATAATGTAATCGGGATACCGGTTGCTGCAGGACTCCTCTATCCTTTTACCGGTTTCCTTCTCAATCCGATGATTGCAGGGGCAGCGATGGCCCTCAGCTCAGTCAGTGTTGTCAGCAACAGCCTGAGGTTAAGAATGAAACGGCTCGGATAAGAACTACTTTGCCTCCGCTACTTCCAGGTAGAGGGTATCAGCATTTAACCCGGTGAATATCCCATACCCGTTAACTATTGATGTTGAAGGATTTGTAAGGTTCTGGGAGCTTGTGGTCTTATCATCATAAAGAGAAGCATAGTCAGGTAGAACATGAAACAGGATAAGCCTGTGAGAACCGAAATATTCAAACTCCTGTGGCATCATTCTGACTCCCGATGAAGTTGTCGGCTCTTTCCGGAACCTTCCCCCTGGAATTTCCTCATCATTACCAAAATCCCTTACCGGGTCAAGAGTCTCCTCCATATTCTCAATCACAACAATATAATAAGAATCATCATCATTAGACCAGGTCAGTTCGAGTGGATCAGGCATCTCAAAGGATCCTCCTCCCCCTACGGGTGTCCAGGTGCTGTCCATCCTTATAACCGAAATTTCATTGTCCGACTGGGCAAAGCTCACCGGCTTTAAAGGGACTTCAGTATATGCTGAGACATGCATAGAGTTAAAGTCGAAATTCAGCTCATATCGTTCACCTGCTTTTATTATGAGGCTGCTATCTACATAAACCCCATTCCCCAATGGTTTAAGGATGTAATCGACATTGTTATTTGAGATTGTGACCGTAAGATTATTTATGTCGTCGGAAGAGTAGGTCACATTTGATGAAAACGGGATCTGCCTGCTGACAGTCAGTGCAATGCAATAACCTGGCTTCAGGTAGGATTCAATAATGGGGATATCAGTAAACTCCGAGTTATCGCGTTCAACACATGAAGTCAATGCGGTCAGTATCAGAAATGATGCAAATAATTTTCTCATTTTAACTTATCTGAGTTTTAGTGAAAGAGTGATATTAGGTGTGATTCCGAGGTAGCTCATATTCGTCTCTATGATCTCTCCCTCTTCAATGGCAAACTGCTTGTACCAGATGTTATGATGATTATATAAGTTGAAGAGCGAGATGCTCACTGTGCCGAGCTCCCTGCGGCGTTTTTCTTCTCTCCTTCCCATTAGGAGCTTATATGTTGCTGAAATATCGAGCCTGTGATAATCGGGCAGCCGGATACTGTTTTTTGAAGTCACCGTAAAGAAGTCCTGTGTGGTTCCGTCAAGAAGAGAAATCGTATATGCCCCGGAAGGTGCAGTATAAGGCCTTCCCGTCGCATAAATCCAGTTTGCCGAGAAATCCCATCGCTTGTATTTATAAAGCCCCACTATTTTGAACTCATGTGTCACATCCTGGTTTGCCGGATAATAACCGGGACCATATTCATCGAAGTGATTCATAGCCTGCCCGATAGTATAGCTGACCCACCCGTTAATATTTCCTGAGTTTTTCTGTGCAAGTAGCTCTATTCCTTTTGAATAGCCATAGCCATTAAAGAAGTTCTCATTATAATCCATCCTCATAGGGCTGGCATTTATCCTCAGTGAATACTCTGTCAGGTTGCTTATTTTCTTGAAATATCCTTCAGCACTGAAGGTATAACCCGGTGATTCGTAAGTTAAACCTCCTATGAAATGGATGGATGATGTTATCGGTACAGATTCACCATCGGATAGGATCCAGAACTCTTTGCTCCCCGACATAATATCTTCACGTGTGACACGGTTTGCAAACTGGTAAAACTTTCCCGTAGAGCCTTTTATGGAAATCCTGTCGGTCAGGCTGTAGGAGGCTGAAAGACGTGGTTCATAATAGAGTTTACCTGTAGTCTCAAAATAGTTGAGCCTGATGCCAGGGAGAACCTGCAGTTTGTCCTCCAGGAACCGGAATTTACCCTGAAGGTAGGCTCCGCCCAGGTATGCCTTCCCATCGCGGTCGAGTATCTTTGCTGTGTCGCTCTGGGCATAAGAATATTTTATATCGTAATAAGTGGCAAAAAGACCGAACTGAAGCTGGCTGTGACTTCCGGTTTCTATCTGATAATCCGACTTGATGCTATAATCTTTAAGGTCGTTGTTCTCGAAAACACCGCTCATATTTGTGCCTATTGTATTGTCAGGCCCCATGAAATTGTTCTCTGATGACCTGTCGCGGTTATTATAGTAATTTGAATAGCTTATGATTGTGTTTCCGTAAAGCTTGGAATTCCATTTTCTTGACCATTTTAAACTTGAACCAATATTCCCGTAGCTTGTAATATCGACAGATTTATTGCTGAAGCTGGCATTTGCAAGCCCCATTGACATTCCTCCGACACTATTATCCACCTTATCGGTACCATTATAGAAGCTGAGGGAGATGATATCCTTGTCGGAGGGGCGGAAGGTGAACTTGCCATTAAGATCGTAGAAGTAGGAGGTTATCTCTGCCTCCTGCGAAAATCTCCTGCCCATATCTGCACCCAGATCAGGTGTTTCAACTTCAGCGCTTTTATTGAATTTATTGAATATCATATCGTACACCGATCCCTGGTATGATCTCCGGAAGGCTATGAATGAGGAGAATTTTTTTCCGACAGGTATTTCAGTATAGATATTGGCGCTCAGAAGGCTGATATCGGCTCCGAAGTTGAACCGTTTCTGGTTTCCCTCTTTGCTTGTGATCTCTGTCACCGAGGATATCCTTCCACCGAACCTTGATTCAAAGCCACCTTTATAAAGCTGAATATCTTTTATAGCATTTGAATTGAATGCGCTGTAGAATCCATAAAGATGGTCGACATGGTAAACAGTAAAACCATCATAAACAATGAGGTTCTGATCGGGGGTTCCACCTCTCACGTATAATCCTGATGACGATTCATTTGCAGCGCTTACCCCTGGCATAAGCTGCAGCGAACGCATAACATCTTTCTCTCCCACACTTGGCAGTTCAGCCATTTTCAACGGGGTCAGCTTGATAGTGCTGACTTCTGCATTTCCTGTAAAAACAACGCCATCCTTGTTGGCAGTGATTTTAACCTCACCAAGTGTGCGTGACTGCGGGCGTATATCGATCGCCAGGTTTTTCTTAGGTGTTGATGGCGTCAGAAAAACAGGAGTTCGCTGATAACCAAGATACTGTACAATAAGGGTGCTGGTATCGGTTGGCACCTTCAGAAGGGTGAAATAACCGTCGGCATTTGTATTTGTCCCGAGTGTTGTTCCCTGAATCTGGACACTTGCAAAGGGAAGCGCTTCGGATGTAGACTTATCACGGATAATACCAGAAAGGGTGAAGTTCAACGCTGTGGGAGAACCGAAGTATGTTTTTACGGGAAGATCATATTCCTCATCATATCCCGAAGTATCAGCATCACGCCCCTCCTCATAATATTTTGCAAGGTCTTCCTCAACTTTTTCTTCAGGCTTATAATCAGCGGTTATCTCCCGGAAATCATCAGTAATTGTACCAGTACTTATACCGGTCGTCCCCTGATTTTTAAGTTCTGCTGAGAGCCTCACACTTTTAAAAACACTCTTCAGCCCATATTGATTAATATCATTTCGCTTAACGGAGGTATCGTTCACCTGGAAGAAAATATTGCTTCTCCCCCATTTGTAATTATAAGTCAGGAGGCTCACCATTGCCTCAATGCAGCCCAGCCTGGATACTGATTCTGATCCCAGCCCTGGCAGATATACGAAATAATAATTCCCGAACTGAGGTGAGGCTCTGAGTGTATCCTTCTCAAAAGTCTGGAGAGCCGACTCTCCACCTTGTCCCATTATAAAAATAAAAGGTCGCCTGATCATTGAATAATTGCTGTCAGCAGTATGTGTTAAATACCTGAGATAGCACTGGTTCCCGGGAGAATTTAAGTCGAATACCCTGTACTGGGCTGAAAGTGAACCAAAAATAAAGAACAAGGCCATTGCAAGCAGTGGCCCGCGAAATGATATAGAAATTCTCATCCGGAAAATAATTATCTGTATTTAAAGTACTTAAGCGATTACTGGTTAATATTCATCATATCTGTAATACAGACTGACAGATAAGTACCCTAAAAAATTCCCGGAAATTTTAAATGATTATCAGAAATCGATAACGAAGTCAAAATGATTTTGATAGAGTCCGGGCCCGCTTAGGTTCTTCGATTTACAGAAGTAAGCGTGGAAACTCAATAACGACTTCCTGCCAGGGTCAGGAGCCGCTTGAAATTAATGAAGTCATTGTTAGAGAACCCATTACATGCTCATCATTGAATAAAGTGAATGTTTCGTTATCGCTTTTAAGAGCCAGGACATAAAGGAGAGGCAGAAAATGTTCAGGGGTGGGGATAGCCATTGAAACCGATCGCCCGAGCCTCTGATAATCCACCAGTGACCTATGATCGCCTTCATGGATCAGTTTCTTTATTTTATCACTTGCTTCCAGGGCCCAGTCGAATCCAAAATCAGGTTCATTCATTTTATCCCAGGCTACCATTCCAAGGTTATGTACAATATTGCCGCTGCCGATTATCAGGATACCTTTATTTCGTAATGGGATAAGCTCCTTTGCCAGGTCAAAGTGGTGCTGAGGTTTCTTTGTATAGTCGAGGCTCATCTGTATTACCGGAATATCTGCTGCCGGGTACATATTCCTGATTACGCTCCAGGTACCATGGTCGAGGCCCCAGTCTTCATCAGTCCGCACTTCTGTAGAGGAAACACTTTTTGTAATTTCCTCTGCCAGGACTGGATTCCCGGGTGCCGGGTATATAACTTCATAAAGCTGCCTGGGAAAGCCTCCGAAATCATGAATGGTCTTCGGCTTCTTCATTGCGGTCACAAGAGTGCCTCTGGTCTCCCAGTGAGCTGATATGCAAAGGATGGCTTCAGGTTTCGGAATTCCCGCAGCAATTTTCCTCCATTCCCTTGAAAAGTTATTATCCTCTATGGCATTCATCGGACTGCCATGCCCGACAAACATAACAGGAAAGGTGCCCTGACCGGTTGGAATTATCATAAAACTTCATCCATTATTTATAGAAAGAGAACAATTAAATCATTAAAAGGTTTCCCGTTATCATCTTAATACAATGGGGTCATTTAATAATAACTAATTGTCTTATTTCTTCCTGGGAGGTTTTAGATTTATCCTGACTTGTTTGTTCCTGTCGCAGGTTATCCGGCCATCTGAAAATTCAAGTTCAGCGACCTGGATAGCGCTTCTACGTGAACGGGAAAAATCATTAATCCCCTGGTAGCCTTTAGCCTGGCCAAAATGTGTGAAATAGAATATAAAAGCCCTGTCGTCATTTATCAATACGCATGCGTGCTGGCCCTTTACGCCGTCATCAGGACCGGTTCCCGGTTCCTGGAGAATGTTGTTTTCCTGACGATTCCAGTTTATAAAGTCATCTGAAAAATAAACACCCAGGCCGTTCCAGTTGTCGATGATCATCCAGGCTTTGCCTTTCCAGAAGAATACATTAGGTCCCTCGCCACCCTGGTCCCCGACGACTTTTTTTCCGCTGTCGGTCCAGCTGAACAAATCGCGGCTGTCGGCATAATACATTGATTTCCTGTCAGCTTCATTATTATAATACATTCTGAACAGGCCATCCGGAAGTCTGAATACGCAGGCGTCTATGCACTTTTCGGAGGAGAGCGCTATCTTAGACCGGAATTCCCAGTCGAGGAGGTTTTTGCTTGTAAGATGAACTATCCAGCGGGGATGGTTCCAGTCGGAGAATACACCCGGAACATATGTCAGGAACATATGATATGATCCATTGTTTTCGATAACTTCAGGAGCCCAGTGAGTATAACCGGCATCGGGGCGATAAAGTATATTGCATGTATCGCGGTATTTCCATGTAGCACCGCCGTCAGATGATTCTGCAATACCTATTCTTGTTCCGTGCACCCACTTGACACCGTCAAGTCCCTGCTTGGATGCGCAACGGTTTGTATAGAACATAAACCATTTTTTCTCTTCACGGTTCCATATAACCGTCGGATCGGCAGCACCATCAAAAACAGGATCATGGAAGAGAGGTTTGGAAGCGATTTTTAAGTCGCCCTTTTTCTGTGAAGTTACAGTTGCAGGTGCCAGAATTAATAAGAGCAGACAAAATGATACAGGTATGTAATTTTTCATTATTTCTAAGTGTATACCAATATACATTTTGTATAATATATATTGTATAATTTTTTATGAGTGTCGGCAATGTACAAAAAAAAGAAAAGCTGTGCTGGTTTTATGGGATCCCTCGCTATCGCTTCGGGATGACACTGTTTCTGTGGTCTGGGGTGGCAAGAAGTGGCGATTCGTTAGAATATCACCAAAGATATCAAGCCCCAGTCGAATCGCCACTTCTTGCCACACTCGTCCCCGTATTTACCTGTCATTCCGAGCATTAGTGAGGAATCTTTTAAATAATAGTTGAAATTATTACTAATTCCCGGTATTCATTTAATTTTTAAATTGTATTTAACCTGATTATGCAGATAGTTATCAGTCTTGCATCCCGTGCTTTTCAAGGAGGAGGTTTTTTGATCTGGCATATTCGATAAAAAAGGTGTAGACCTGTGTCTTTCTCTCCATATCAAGATAAGTCAAATTAAATTTTAAGGGTTTTTTATCCTTCCTGTTTATAATGATAAAGAACCTTCCAAGGATTATCTTTTCAATCCCGGCAGGCCTTAGCAATATCCAGCGGAATGAGTCTTTCCATCTGATTTTCAGGTCGTGTTCCCCGGGGATTATAGTTAAAGAATTTGCCCCCGACCAGGGAGTAAGATAGAATATCCCGCAAAGGATCATCAGTACAGGAAAAATCCAGTCTTTCATTTCTTTCACACCAGGGTCGTCAAAAAGAAAATAAATACCGATAATTATAAAAAAGGCTCCGATGACCTTTCTCGATATTAACTGCCCCCTGAATTTTATGACTAAAGGTTCCATTGCAGACCGGTTTATCTATGTTGAAAATGAGATACTTTTCTGAAAAGGTACTAAAAAAAAGCGAATAAAGCTTGTATAAATTAAAATCTTGTTATACATTTGACCACTTGGTTAAACTATATGGTTTAATAAGCTGGTTGAATCAAACGGTTAAAAACTATGACTGAAAGAGACAGGCAAACAGAAGAAAAGATCTTTGAATCGGCTACCGAGATCTTTATAGAAAAAGGAATGGATGGAGCCCGTATGCAGGATATTGCTGATCATGCCGGAATCAACAAATCGCTGTTACACTATTATTATCGCACCAAAGATCATCTCTTCGATGCAGTATTCGAAATGATAGCAGGGCAGATGTTCAAGAAATTCGCACCTGTATTTGATGAGAATATTACGTTTGAAGACAAGATCAGGTTTTTCTTCGCAGAGCATATTTCTTTCCTTCAAAAGAACTCCCGCCTGCCGGCATTCCTGATGAATGAATTGCACCGTAATCCAAACAGGATAAAAAGAATAATTCAAAGTATTGAAATAAACAAACTATGGTTAAGACTGGAGGACCAGCATAAGGATGACCTTATTAAATACAACATCACCAAGGAAACAATTCCCCAGCTTATGACCTCTATTGCAGCGATGAGTGTTTTCCCGTTTATTGCCAAGCCTATTGTCAGTGGGTTAATGGAGAAAATGGGGTACGACTTTGATGAATATATAGAGGAACGGAAGAAGTATGCAGCAGAGTTCGTGATAAATGCTCTGAAAAATGCCAATAAAGCCTGAAATACAAAGTGTTAAGAATATAAATATATGAAAAGAATAATACTGTTTTTTTTAATTCCGCTGATTATATTTCCTTCAGCATTGTACTCCCAGAAGCTGCTCACATTAAAGGAGTGCTATGACAGGGCTTCAGCAGCAAGCTCACTTGCCGGTGAAAAAGAATCATATTCGGCAATATGGCAGCTTAAGGATAAAAACCTTACAAAGGGATGGCTGCCAAGCCTTGATGCTGGCGGAAGCTTCATCTACAATTCAGAGGTTATCGACATAGGAAGTTCCCTGGGTTCATTGCCTGTTCCCGGGATAGCGGATGCCATTAAACCCCTGCCTCATGAGCAGTACAAGCTGACAGTTGATATAAACCAGGTAATTTATGACGGGGGTGCCATTAAAGGAGCCCGGGCACTTGAAAAAGCCGATCTGCTGATTAATGAAAAGCAGAATGAAACAGACCTTTACAAGCTGCGCAGCCAGATCAACACTTATTATTTCAACCTGCTCTTGCTTGAAAGGCAGAAGGAACTCCTGAATAACTACCTTGAACTTATCAGCAAAAGGATAACTACCATGCACTCGGCACTGGAAAACGGGATCATCCTGAAATCAGACATAGATGTTATGACAACAGAGAAAATCAGGATCGATCAGCAGCTGAAAGAAAACGAGATACGCAGAAATTCATTTATGAAGATCCTTTCAGATCTTCTCGGGTCCGAAATAGATCCCTCCTCAGAATTTGTTTCCCCGGTTATCCCTGCAACTCTTTCACAGGAGCTCACACGTCCTGAGCTTGGGATATTCGACCTTAGGAAAAGCCAGCTCGATGCAAGCCTGGGAGTGATAAAAAGTAAAAGAATGCCAAAGGCTTATGGATTTGCAACGCTGGGGTATGGCAATCCTCCGGGGAATAATTTTTTCAGGGACGAATTTGCTCCATATTACATCCTTGGGGCAGGTGTTAAATGGAACATATTCGACTGGAACAAAACCAGCAATGAAAAACATATAATCAGCCTTCAGCAGACGATGATCGAGAACAGGAAGAAAGACCTGTCTGATAACCTTAACCATCTGCTTGAAGCCAAATCGTCGGAGATAAAAAGTCTTGAATCGATGCTTGAGACCGATAACGAGCTTATTATTCTTAGGAAAAGAATAACAGCTTCAGCTTCATCACAATATGAAAATGGGACGATTACAGCAACCGAACTTTTAAATGAGATCAACTCCGAGAAACAGGCTTTAATCAACTTTGAGATGCATAAGATAAGCCTGGCGATGTCGAGGGTGGAATATTTAAATATCTGCGGAAAAGATATTGAATAACCTATCCTGCACACTCACGACTTAAATAAAATATTAAGTGATATGTAGATGAATGAGTGACAGATAAGGATAATAAAGATTTAATAATATCAGATATAAATAAACAACCGGAAATGAAAACCAGAACATTAATAATCATCTCAGCACTATTGCTGGCAGCCTGTAAAAGCGGAACCAACAATGCCGATGCATACGGTAATTTTGAGGCAACCGAGATAATCGTTTCAGCGGAGACCAATGGCAGGATCATTAAGTTTGATGCTACAGAAGGAACTGAGATCGGAAAGGGATCGGAAATAGCGGTCATCGACACAACTATGTTCCATCTCCAGAAGGCTGAGATAGATGCGGGGATGAAAAGTGTGAGGACCAGGATCAGCTCTATAAATGCACAAAATGAGATCCTTAACCAGCAGATAACCAATCTTAATGTTAACATCAGGAGAATTGAGAACATGCTGAAGGATGACGCTGCAACAAAGAAGCAATATGATGATCTTACCGGGCAGGTTGCTGTTCTTGAAAAGCAGATCGCAGCAAATAATACACAGAAGAGCTCGGTTGCTTCGGAACTGTCGGTTTACGAATCAAAGAAAGCTACGCTGGATGAGCAATTATCAAGGTGCAGTGTTAAAAGTCCCATCACAGGTTCAGTCATTGAGAAATATTCTGAAGCAGGTGAGATGACTGCTGCCGGGAAGCCGCTGGTCAAAATCGCAGACCTGTCGGTTATCAGGCTCAAGGTATATGTAAGTGCAACACAGCTTGGTAACATAAAAACAGGCCAGGAATGTAAAGTCAGGATCGATGACGGGGAAAAGGGATATAAGACTTTCACCGGAACAATAGCCTATATTTCATCGAAAGCGGAATTCACGCCAAAAATTATCCAGACAAAAGAAGAAAGAGTCACTCTTGTTTATGCCGTCACTATAGACGTAAAGAATGATGGGACAATGAAGTCGGGAATGCCGGGTGAAGTAATTTTCTGAAAGAGCAGGTGATGGAGAAGACTATAGAGGCATCGGGAATCTGCAAGAAGTTCGGAGACATCCAGGCTTTAAAGGATATCACCTTTGATGTAAATGAAGGGGAAATATTCGGTTTTATTGGTCCTGATGGTTCCGGGAAAACTACTCTTTTCAGAATTATTGCCACACTTCTGCATCCGGGTGAAGGGACCATGAAAGTGCTTGGCTTGGATTCGGTGAAAGATATTAAGGAGCTGAGGAAAAATATAGGGTACATGCCCGGACGGTTCAGTCTTTACCAGGACCTGTCGGTTGAAGAAAACCTGAATTTCTATGCGACAGTTTTCGGAACTTCGGTCAGTAAAAATTATGACCTCATTGCTGATATTTATTCTCACATAGAGCCTTTCAGGAAGAGGCTTGCCGGAAAACTTTCAGGAGGCATGAAACAGAAGCTGGCTCTCTCGTGTGCACTGATCCATAAACCGAGGCTGCTTGTGCTGGATGAACCAACTACCGGTGTTGATGCTGTGTCAAGATCTGAATTCTGGGATATGCTGAAAAAGCTCAAACAGCACAATATCACTATTGCGGTTTCGACGCCATATATGGATGAGGCAATGAGGTGTAACCGTGTGGCACTTATACAGGGCGGGAACCTTCTTTCTATAGATAACCCGGAAAATATCAGGAAGGGATTCAGCAGGAAGTTATTCAGTGTCAGGGCCCCGGAGAAATACAAGCTGATAATCGCATTAAGGTCGTTCCCGGAAATACTGACTGCGTATCCTTTCGGCGATTCGGTACATGTCACATTCAGGAACGATCATTTTAATGATGCTATCTATGATCACCTTAAAAAATCAGGTATCGGGAATCCTGAAATTACAGAGGCTAACGCAGGTATAGAAGACCGGTTCCTTGAACTTATGAGTAAACCGGCAGGTACAGAGGCTGAAGTTCACGGGCAGCAAACAGAATGATTGCTTCCGCTAAAAAAGTGGAGAAGACCATGGATAGAAAAAAAGTAATATCGGTAAAAAACCTTGTAAAGAAATTCGGGAGCTTTATTGCCAACGACAACCTGAATTTTGAGGTTTATGAAGGCGAAATATTCGGATTCCTGGGAGCTAACGGGGCAGGTAAAACAACTGCATTGAGGATTTTGTCAGGTCTTTCGTCCCCTACCTCCGGGGAAGTGATGGTGGCAGGATATAATGCCAGGCGCGATCCCGAGAAGATAAAGAAAAGCATTGGATATATGTGCCAGAAATTCTCTCTTTACGAAGATCTCACCAGCAAGGAGAACATCATGCTCTACGGCGGGATCTATGGAATGACCAAATCGCTGATAAAAAAAAGAACCCAGGACCTGCTCAACAGGCTCGATTTTAATGAATATGGCGACAGGCTCATTTCCGACCTTCCCCTTGGATTAAGACAGAAGCTGGCTTTTTCTGTCGCTGTTCTTCATGAACCGAAGATAGTGTTCCTGGATGAGCCGACCGGAGGGGTCGATCCTATTACCCGGAGGCAGTTCTGGGAAATGATATACGAAACCGCTAACAGGGGCATAACTGTTTTTGTAACAACACATTATATGGATGAGGCAGAATATTGCGACCGCATTTCAATTATGAGCGAAGGCCGTATTGTTGCACTTGACACTCCTGCCGAGCTTAAAAAACAATATGCTGCCAATTCCGTGGAGGAAGTGTTCGTAAAAATAGCAAGACCAAAAGAATAAGATCTTCCTGAAGAGGCTTAAGGCATAAATTGAAAGGGCCGGAAAAACGGGATAAAAAATTCAGATTGAACAGACCATAACAGAATGAAAAGATTTATAGGATTTGTAAAAAAAGAGTTTCTGCATATTTTCAGGGATTTCCGGACACTGATTATCCTGTTCGGCATTCCTACTGCGCAGATACTCATCTTTGGATTTGTGGTCAGCACCGATATTAAGGATGCAGGAGTTGCAATCCTTGATCTGTCAAAAGACGAGATATCAGTGAAGCTGTCAGATAAGATATGCTCATCAGGCTTTTTCAAAAGAACCGGCAACCTTCAGAATTACGGGGATATTGACAAAGTAATGAAAAGCGGCAAAGCTAAGGCTGTGATAGTTTTCGGTGCTAATTTCGGACGCGATCTCATAAGTACAGGGAAATCAGATGTAAGTATCATCACTGACGGATCTGAGCCGAATGTAGCAACTCTTATCACCAGCTATGCATCAGCTATTATTACTGATTTTAACCGCGATCTTGCTGGTTTACCAGGGACCGGAAGTATTCTCGTACAACCTGAGGTGAGGATGTTCTATAATCCTGAGCTTAAGAGTCATTTTATGTTTGTCCCTGGTGTGATCACCCTTATAATGATCCTTATCTGTGCCCTGATGACATCTGTGACAATAACCAGGGAAAAGGAGTTTGGTACAATGGAAGTATTGCTGGTTTCTCCATTAAAACCGGTCCAGATAATTCTTGGCAAGGTCACCCCGTATTTTCTGTTGTCGTTCCTGAATGTAATACTGATACTGCTCCTGTCGTGGTTTGTTTTTAAGCTGCCGGTGAAAGGAAGCCTTGTGCTTCTTCTTGCCGAGAGTATGCTTTATATCCTGATGAGCCTGACCCTTGGCATTCTCATTTCAACTGTTTCCAAAACTATGCAACAGGCTATTTTCATTTCATTAATCGGGTTGATGCTGCCGACAATTCTCCTTTCGGGTTTTATTTTCCCGATAGAGAACATGCCAAAGGCTTACGACCTTGTGAGCGCTGTTCTGCCACCACGCTATTTCATTGTAATTATCAAGAATATAATGATAAAGGGAACCGGTTTTATGTATGTATGGAAAGAGACCCTTATCCTTGCATTTATGACCTCGGTATTTATATTACTGAGTATCAGGAATTTCAAAGTCACACTTGAATAACAGGCAGTTAAAAAGATGCGAACGATACTATATCTTATAAGGAAGGAATTCATCCAGATATTCAGGAACAAGTTCATCGGGAGAGCTATATTCGGAGTACCTATTATCCAGATGCTTATCCTGGTTCCGGCAATAACCTTCGAGATTAAGAGCATAAAATTATGTGTAATCGACAGGGATATGTCGGTGGAATCAAGGCAGCTTATAAGCCAGCTTGAAGGTTCGACGTTTTTCAGGATAAAGTATTCCACCTTCTCGGAGGAAGAGGCTAATAACCTCCTTCACCGCAACAAATGTGATCTTATACTTCAGATCCCATCTGATTTCGGTAAGAATATCGGATCAGGGAAACCTGACAGGCTGATGACGTCAGTAAATGCGATAAATGCCACGACAGCACAGCTATCTTGGGGTTACCTGAACGGTGTGCTCCGTGATTATAATCTCGGCCTTATAAGCAGTCATGCCGGGGACCAGTCATTCTCAGCCGTTCCACAGATCCAGGTCACAAACAGGTACTGGTACAATGAATCACTTAACTATAAGTATTATATGCTGCCCGGGATCCTCGGCATTCTTGTAACAGCAATAGGGTTCCTCCTTGCAGGGCTAAACCTTGTGCGCGAAAAGGAGGCAGGAACAATTGAGCAGATAAATGTTACTCCTGTAAGAAAATACCAGTTTATGACCGCAAAGATGATCCCGTTCCTTATCATCGGGCTAATCGACCTGGCGTTAGGGCTGATCATCGGTAAGATCGCATTCAATATTCCTTTTGAAGGTAGCATAGGCCTGTTGTTCCTTGGATCCACAATATTCCTGGTGGCAGTACTGGGACTGGCGCTCTTTATTTCCACTTTTTCATCTACACAGCAGCAGTTTATGTTTGTTGCATTCTTCTTTATGATTATATTCATCCTGATGAGCGGTATTTTCACTCCGATGGAAAGCATGCCCGGTTGGGCCCAGAAGTTCAACATCATTAATCCGATGGCTTATCTTATGCAGATAAACAGGATGGTGATGCTGAAAGGTTCTTCATTCAGCGATATAAGCAGGGATATTTATGCCCTTTCAATCATTGCTGTTTCTTTTACTGTTTTTGCCGTCAGGAAATACAGAAAAACAGCCTGAGAAGAGGCTCTCAGCCTAAAAGTTTAAATAAAGAAATTTCCTTCTGGATAAGGCCGGTGAACTGTAACACAGGACAGATCATTCAGATGACTGTCATGAAATGACTATTTTACTGAAATTATTGCTTCTACAGGCCAGTGGTCGGAAATATAAACGCCATGTTCTTTTTTCACCAGTGTACTTTGTTCAAGCACTTTCATCCCGTCCTTTACAAAAATGTAGTCGATCCGGCCGTTACCCTGCTTATCGGAAAAGCCATTAAAAGTATAACCTGGGCCAACTGGATTTCTGTCGCAGATGACATAGGAATCCCTTAGAAGAGGAACGCTTTCTGCCGGACCTGTAAGCACACTGTAGCCTTTGCTGGAAGGCAGCTGGTTGAAGTCGCCGGTAATAATAAACTGAAAGTCTGAAGCAATACTGTCGACTTTCGAGAGAAGGAGGTGTGAACTGAGGATCCTGGCTGAATCGGAATCGTGTGCGAAATGGGTGTTGAAAAAGAAAATATGGTTATGTGTGTTCTTATCTACAAGTTCCATCCATGTCACAATGCGTGGCAGCCCGGCGCCCCAGGCTTTAGATCCTGCTACTTCGGGAGTCTCGGAGAGCCAGAATGTTTTGGTTCGAACCATATCGAACCGCTCCTTCCTGTAAAATACAGGGTTCATTTCACCCTCCTTGGCTCCGTCGCTGCGACCAACGCCAACAGAAGCATACTCTTGCAGTACCGAATCAAGAACTTCGTACTGGTTCACTAAAACTTCCTGCATACCAAGGAGATCAGGTTTCTCGTTTTTTATGAAATTACAGACAATACCAGCCCTGAATGGCCAGGCATTGAGGCTGTCGTGCTTATTGTCGTATCGGACATTCAGGGTCATTACCTTGATTGTATCCTTCTTTGAGATGTGTGAACATCCTAAAAAGAGGAGCGCTATAAGAATGTAAACAAGGAATGGCAACCTTTTCATTTCTGATAATTTTTTACCAAATATACAAATATGATTGGAACTGGCAGAATTACTTACCCCGGGGGTAAAAAGGTCATCCGGCAAATATTTTTATCTTTGTGGACACTTTTTTAAGCTATCATCAATGCCTGATATCATTAAACTTTTGCCAGATTCCGTAGCCAACCAGATAGCTGCCGGTGAAGTGATCCAGAGGCCTGCTTCGGTGGTCAAGGAGCTGATGGAAAACGCCGTTGATGCAGGTGCCGGGGTAATAACTGTGATCATAAAGGATTCCGGAAAAACACTTATCCAGGTTATTGATGACGGTACCGGTATGTCGGAGACTGATGCCCGGCTCTCATTTGAAAGGCATGCAACTTCCAAGATAGCCTCTGCCGGCGACCTCTTTGCCATTGAAACGAAAGGTTTCCGCGGGGAGGCTCTTGCCTCTATTGCAGCTGTTGCCATGGTTGAGCTTAAAACAAGAAAAGAGACTGAAGAGACGGGAACCCTTGTAGTTATAAATGGTTCCAGGGTGGAAACGCAGGAACCCTGCAGCTGCCCAAGAGGATCAAGCTTCTCTGTCAAAAACCTGTTTTACAATGTTCCCGCCAGGAGAAAGTTCCTTAAATCGGACAATACCGAACTCAGGCACATCATAAATGAATTTCAGAAGGTCGTACTTGCCCATCCCGCGATCAGGTTTATTCTTCATCATAACGACAGCGAAGTTTATAACCTGGTTTCGTCAAACCTGAGGCAAAGGATCATAGGTGTCTTCGGGAGGCAGATAAACCAGGATCTTATAAACCTTGAAACAGAGACGAGCCTTGTCAGGATAAAAGGCTTTATCGGTAAGCCTGAGAATGCAAGAAGAACCTATGGTGAGCAGTACTTCTTTGTCAATGACCGCTTTATGAAGCATCCCTATTTTCATAAAGCAGTCACCGAGGCATACCAGAATATCCTCCCCGATGATGCCATCCCAACCTATTTCATATACATGGAGGCAGATCCCTCTTCAATTGATATTAATATCCATCCTACCAAAACGGAAATAAAATTTGAAGATGAGCGGTCGATATGGCAGATACTTCTGGCATCGGTGAGAGAGGCACTGGGAAGGTTCAGCATAGTACCATCCATAGATTTTGATAATGAAGCCCTTATCGATATCCCGGTAAAAAATTCCAACGATCCGTTCCCAAAACAACCTGATATTCAAATAGATCCTCAGTACAATCCCTTCGACGGTGATGAACCTTCCACAAACAGACCAGATTTCATAGAGAGATTTGAACGGGAGAATACTTCAGGATGGGAAAGGCTTTATTCATCTTTTGAGAAAAGGAATGATACTGCCGGAAGTGAAGGAATCAGGGAGACAAGCAGAAAATTCTTCCAGTTAAAAAATAAATATATTGCATGCCCTGTAAAATCAGGGCTGATGCTTATTGATCAGAAACGTGCACATGAGCGGGTGCTATATGAAAAATACCTGCAATGTCTCAGTTTAAACAATCCTGTGAGCCAGACAGTATTGTTCCCTCTTAATGTTGAAATTAATCCGGCTGACAGGCAGGTACTCAGAGAGATTGGTGATGATCTGAGGCTGCTTGGATTTTCCATTGATTTTTCAGGAAGTGAAACTATCTCCATCACAGGTCGCCCTGCTGCCATGGCTGCGGCGGATCCGGCAGAGGTCCTGGGTCTATTCATAAAAGAATTCAAGGCAAAACAAACGAGTCCGCTTGCCGGCGAAAAAGATAAGCTTGCTGCAGCAATGGCAGGAGCATCAGCCATTCCTTATGGTAAAATCCTGTCGCAGGGCGAAATGGAAGATCTTTTTGATTCGCTTTTCGGATGCACCTCACCAAACTATTCGCCAGGAGGAAAGCAGGTGATAAACATAATAACCCTCGAAGAGCTTGAAAAAAGATTCAGCTAGCATAATAATGACATATTGGCGGTTTGATGAATAACAATTAGTTTTGGCCCGACAATTGAAGGTGACAGGTAACGATTTGATTTGAAATGAACGGATACGGAAGAGGTTTTCTTGGGATCACTCCGGTGGTGAAGAACATCATACTAATAAACATTGTGATGTTCGTGGCATATGCTATTGGCAACAGGGTATTTGGTATAGATCTTAACAGTATTCTCGGTCTTTATTTCCCTGTTTCTGAAAGCTTTAAGCCTGTACAGGTGCTGTCGCACATGTTTATGCATGCCAATTTCATGCATATTTTTTTCAATATGTATGCCTTATTCATCTTCGGGCAGGCTCTTGAGAATGTCTGGGGTCCAAAACGATTCCTTATATATTATCTTATTACCGGCTTTGGTGCTGCACTTCTGCATGAGTCGGTAATTGCAATTGAATACAACAATCTTGTCAGGATGCTTACCCCGGAAGAGGTGCAGACAGTTATTAAAGAAGGTGCTTCGCTGTGGGCTGAAGGAAAAACCTATGCAGATACGACCATGCAGGCACTTCAGCAATTACTTAACGTTCAGACCGTTGGAGCATCAGGCGCAGTTTATGGCATATTGCTGGCATTCGGCGTTCTCTTCCCGAATACACAGCTGATGATCATTTTCCCTCCTATACCAATAAGGGCTAAATATTTTGTTCTGATATATGGCGGGCTTGAGCTGGTCCTGGCATTTACACAGCCGGGCAGTAACATTGCTCATTTTGCACACCTCGGGGGAATGATTTTCGGATATCTGCTGATAAGGTATTGGCGTAAAACTTCTAATACTCTTTACTGATGGGGATTTGGGATGAAATAAAAAACGGGTTCAGGAAAGGTAGCTACCTCACAAGGATTATTTATATCAACATTGCTGTTTTTCTGCTTGTTGCCGTTGTTTCTATCATTTCGGTCCTGCTGAAGAACCCTGAGATTGAAATCAGGTCGGTCAGCTTTCTTGCTGTGCCGGCATCGCTGAAAGTTCTTCTTTCGAGGCCATGGACGATCTTCACCTATATGTTCACCCACCAGGAAATATGGCATATCCTTTTCAATATGCTCTGGCTCTACTGGTTTGGAAGAATATTCCTGGAATACCTCGATCAGAAGAAGCTGGTTGCCGTATATCTGCTCGGAGGTATTTGCGGTGCATTGGTATATGTTCTCTCGTTCAATATTTTCCCTGCATTCACCGACCAGGTGGAAACTTCTGTCGCCCTCGGGGCTTCGGCCTCTGTGATGGCAGTGGTTATGGCTATAGCAGCTTATGTGCCGAATTATACCGTGAACCTCTTTATGCTTGGCAGGATCAGGATCATTTATGTAGCCCTTACAATATTTGTTCTTACCTCGGTGATGGACTTTTCGGTTAATTCAGGTGGCAAACTGGCACATATAGGTGGTGCGATATTCGGGTATATCTATATCCTCAGGATGAAGAAAGGGCGTGATACAGGGAAAGCGATCAATAAGCTTCTTGACTCAATAACCACCATTTTCAGGCCCAGGAAGAAAATGAAGGTCACATATAAGAAGCCGGCTACTGATTACGATTATAATAAAGCCAGGGCTGAACATCAGGCACGGATCAACACTATACTCGAAAAGATCTCCAAGGGTGGCTATGACAGCCTTACCAGGGAAGAGAAAGAAACCCTATTCAGGGAGAGCCAGAAAAAGAATTGACGTATTGAAAGCCTGTGCCTGCATATGCTTTTCTGCAGGTGGTCAAAAAAAAGTCAAATTATCATTGAATTTGCTTGAATACGAGTATTTTCGCCTTAACCGGAGTAACTATTGAGAAAAGTAATCCATAAAATTATTCTGGCTGCAAACATAGCCTTTGCAGCAGCTCTTTTATTTTCGTATCTGTCGGTTCATATTAACCCTGAGACATTTGCACTGCCCGCGTTTTTCGGACTTGCTTATCCATATCTGCTGATCATCAACCTGCTGTTTGCCCTTTTCTGGGCTTTCTTTTTGAAATATGAAGCCCTTCTTTCAGTCCTGGTAATCTGCATCGGCATAAACCATCTTTCCAATTTTATAAGGATTGGCAAGCCATCCGGAGATAAGAAGGAGACTTTCAAGGTGTTGAGCTATAACGTGAGGTTGTTCAATTATTTTGAAAATCCACTTGCAGGTTCTGAAAAAAAGGTAATCTCATTCCTGAAGGAACAAAAAGCAGATATCATTTGTCTCCAGGAGTTTTACCTGAATGGAAATCCAGAGGAGAAGGATCAGGCTTTCAGGGCGGCACTGGGAGGCAAATATCAGTCGCATATGAAGGTTATCGGCAGCGGAAGAAACAGATATTATGGTATTGTCACATACAGCAAATATCCTATTGTCAGGAAGGGACAGGTTACACACCCTCGGTCGTCGAGCCTTACAATCTTTACCGATGTCGTTATCGGCAAGGATACCATAAGGGTATTTAACAACCATCTCCAGTCCTTCAGGCTGAGACGTATGGAGAGATCCTTTATTGAAGAGATAACAGATCCTTCCGACAATGAATCCCTGGATGCCCTGAAGAGCCTTTCCATAAGTCTGAAAAAGGCATTTGTAATGAGAGCTCAGCAGTCTAATTCCCTGAAGCTGTCAATTAACAAGTCGCCATATCCGGTGATTGTTGCAGGTGATTTCAACGACACCCCGGTATCGTATTCCTACAGGAAGATCCTTAAAGGATTGAATGATTCGTTCGTAAAGTCAGGATACGGGGCAGGATTTACATACAGAGGTAACTATCCTGCAAACAGGATTGACTATATACTTTATGATAAAAGCCTGGAAAACAGGTATTTTGAGATACTTAAGGTACGATATTCCGATCATTATCCGGTAGTGTCATATTTCAGGAAATAGCGCTGAACGGCAGCTTCCTGAAGTCGACATTTCCCCCGCTTATTATCAGCCCTGTCTTCTTTCCCCTGAAAAGAACATTATTTTCCTTAATAACAGCCAGCACGGTTGCTGATGATGGCTCTATAATGATTTTCATTCTCTCCCAGACCAGCAGCATGCATTCTATTATTGATTCCTCGCTGACAGTGAATATGTCGTCGACATTTTTCCGGATGATGGTAAAAGTAAGTTCGCTCAGTGAAGTAAGAAGGCCGTCAGCTACTGTTAGCGGATTAACAGAAGGTGTTAGGATCCCGGTGGTGAAGGATTTCCAGGCATCATTTGCATTGAGTGGTTCTGCTCCGAATACCATTATTTTTTCATTGATACCTTTTGTGGTTGTCGAGGTCCCGCTCATCAGTCCTCCACCGCCAACCGGGGCAACAATTATTTCAAGATCACTAATTTCATCAAGCAGCTCCAGGGCAGCAGTGCCCTGCCCGCAGATCACATTGAAATTATCATAAGGGTGAACAAGTGTGGCTCCGGTTTCATCAATTATTTTCTGTGTTGTTTCTTCACGTGCCTGTAAAGTTGGTTTGCAGAAGGTGATGTCGGCTCCGTAACCGGCAACAGCATTTTTCTTGACAACAGGGGCGGTTTCCGGCATAACTATTCTGGCAGTGACCCCGTTCATTGATGCAGCAAGGGCCAGTGCGGCAGCATGATTTCCGGATGAATGAGTCACAACACCACGCTTCTTTTCCTCAGCAGATAATGACATTACAGCATTTGTTGCACCTCTGAACTTGAAAGCTCCTACTTTCTGGAAATTCTCACATTTGAAAAACAACTCGCATCCGAATATCCTGTTCAGCTGTTGTGAGGTCAGCACGGGCGTCCGGTGAATATATGGCTTAATTCGTTTATGGGCAGATTGAATATCTGCAAGTGCAGGCAGTATCATATTCAGGTATTTCATTCAAAATTAGAAAAAAGGCGATAACCACCATATCTTTCGTTGCTGAGTTTAAAATCCGAAACATGGAAATTTAACACATAATATCTCTCTTACAAAAGTTATTGCATATCTCCTTCCGGAAAGGCCTTTTCTGTTGCAGGCAGCTCAGATGTCCTTCGGCCATGTAAAAAGTTCCCTGCCATCATTATTATTATTGTAAAAAGTATTACGAGAGTCACAACCTCTTCGGAAATAAGCGGGAGTTTCATCAGCGATGGAATATTCAGGAAAAGAAGGATTGTTATCAACCCCCTTGGAAGATAAAATACCAGTGGCGTTGCAGGCAGATGAAGGACTTGTTTAATAAAGACCCATCGCAGGATGAAGAGCCCGGAACAGATCAGTAAAGCGGTAATGATATTCCCGGTATTAAAAAGATTATTAACCTGTACATAGTAACCAAACATCAGGAAGAAGAATGACCTGACGATAAAAGTAAGCTCCCCGAGTATCTTTTTAAAGGAGGTTATGTCGTTACGGAATTTCGGAAAATCAATAAACCGTTTAATAAAATCTGTTTCAAGGAATTTATTATTCGACAACACCAACCCGAATATGAGAACCAGCAGAAGGGCAGGAAGGTTTATTAGTTTTGCCAGGCTATATATGAGGATCAATGATGTCAGGATAATGACATAGTTCACGTGATAGCTTGTTTTATGGAGAAGGTATCCCAGGGCTGCTGTAGAAATAAGTGCAATTATTATTGTGAATATTCCGTTAAGCGCGAATTTAAATATCCCCCCTCCGATTGAGCCCTGGCTTAGCAGGATGAAATCGAATATCATAATTCCGAAAATATCAGAAAAGGAGCTTTCATAAACGACGAATTCCTTATCATTGGTTCTCAGCATGCTGGCAGATGGTATGGCAATGGAACTGCTTATTATGCCAAGGGGAATTGTATTCAGGAGGGATTCCCTCCAGGAAAAGCCCATAAACCGGACAAGAATGAAGGAGAATACAAGGACAAACAGACCCAAAAGCACAAATGCTGAGGATATCGATTTAAGTATCAGGCCTTTTTTCTCTTGTTTCAGCTCAATATCAAGGCTTGCCTCCGTGACTATCATTATTAACCCGAGGGTTCCCATTACAGGGAGCAATGGTTTAATATTCGGGATTGTGAATCCGGAAGCTTTAGAAATGATCTGTATTCCCATCCCGAGGGCTATCATTAAAATAACACCGGGGATCTTTGAGAATTTGCTGGAGATATCAAAAATATAGGCAAGCAGAATAAATACACATAATGTAAGAATAATGTAATCTGTCATTTTCTTCTATAGCGTTAAATAAAATTAAACCGTTGATCCTAATTTATGCTGTTTCCCGGGCCTTGAACATTAATTGCTTTCCAGTTATTCACTATTACTTTTTCTGAACCTGACCTCAATGCGGGTTCCTTTGTTTTCCTTACTATCTATAATCAATTCAGTTTCATGTAGTTCAATGATTTTATAAACCAATGCCAGCCCTATTCCGAATCCGCCTATAAATTTAACATTTGAGCCCCTTTTAAAAGGATTATTTATGCTTAATATCTCACCTGATGGAATTCCGATCCCTTTATCAGAGATAATAATTTTGATGAGCTTTTCTGTAATAACAAATTCGACACTGACATCTTCTTCCGAAAATTTACATGCGTTGTCAATAAGGTTCTTAAATGCTATCTCAAGCATCCCGGTGTTGCCTTTTATCAGCAGGTCGTTCTCATTTTCGGGGTAAGCTATTTTGGGAATGATCTTCCTTCCCTTATACCTGGACATCACTTTCCGGATGGCGTTAAAGACGATCTCATCGATCCTTACTTCCTTAAATTCAATGCTGATATCCCTGTTTATTTGTGCCAGTTCGAGCAGACTGTTAATAAGAGCGGTAAGGCTCTTGAGATCATCAATTAACCCGGCTATATGATTGATATATTCCTCACTGCTCCGTTCGCGGCTTATGAAATAGTCACTTTCACTGATCATTACACTTAAGGGAGTCCGCAATTCATGTGAGGCATTGGAGACAAAGTCTTCCTGGTTTTTAAATGCTATCTCCAGGTTAGTAAGCATTTCGTTGAAAGTGATTGCCAGTTGTTCTATTTCATCTTTTTTATTCCCCTCATCGAGCCTGCTATTAAGCTTTAATGAATCTATCTCCTTAACATTTTTGATAATCGTTGAGATTGGTTTTATTGCCTTCTTAGAAAACAGATATGAAAGAAGGACAGAAAGCCAGACACTGAAAAGGATGCTCCAGAACAATATTTCACGAAGTTCTTTCAGGTTCTCAGAACGCGATTTGTCGAATGCCATTATATAAACATGGAAAATGCGTTTTTCATAAGCATGCCTGTAATAGACTCCGTCTTTCCCTGAAACAGAAAAATAGTTTAGATCCCCGTTGGCGATATTTAACAGCCTGACATTACGCGACAGGAAGGAGATATCGTTGCTGTACAGTAGATTAAAAGCGGAGTCGGTAACTACAAGTTCTTCCTTTTCCAGTGAAATGGTAGATTGTTGAATTTTCTTTAACAATAATGAGTCTACCTCTTCCACATTTATTAAAAGAGTAGCCGAGTTTTTTGCACTCGCGAGAAGGTTCTGCCTGAATTTGGAAAGCTGGCTGGAATATGAAAAATAATAGACAAGAACAGAAAAAAACAATAAGATTCCTGCAACGATAAGGGTAAATTGTAATGATAACCTGGTCTTAATTTTCATCGCTTAGATTTCTTTGTCACTGCAGTAAAAACCAAAGCCAAACTTTGTATGTATAAGTTTAGGATTGAAGTCTTTATCGATCTTTCTTCTTAAATAGTTGACATATACATCCAGGATATTTGTACTTGGGTCAAATTCAATACCCCATACCTGTTCGATCAGGAATTCACGGGTAAGGAGTTTTTCCCTGTTCTTAAGGAAAGTTTCCAGCAACAGGTATTCCCTGGCTGTCAGATCAATTTTCTTATTTGCCCTTGTAACAGTCTTGCTGGACATGTCCATTTCAAGATCAGCAATCAATAATTTCTCATGTGACGGAAGAGTCGTTTCCGAACGCCTCAGAAAGACATTAATCCGGGCTAGTAATTCCCTGAAGTCAAAAGGTTTTACAATATAGTCGTCGGCACCGGCATCAAATCCTGCGATTTTATTATCAGATGTGCCGAAAGCAGTGAGCATTATGATAGGTATGTTTTTATCCGTTTTGCGTATTTCCTTACAAAGGTCATAGCCATTAATTAATGGCAGATTTATGTCTAATATTATCAGGTTATATTTATTTCTTTCAATAAGCTGTTTCCCGATATACCCATCGAAAGCAGCGTCGGCCTGAAACCCTGAATCTTCAAGATGTTTCTTCAGAACATCAGACAGTCTTTGCTCGTCCTCGATAATTAATATTCTGGTACTTTCCATCCAGCTGGCCTTTTTACAAATTTACTTTATGAAAGTTAAGTAATATAATATTAAACCATTTCTAATGAACTTCTAATCAATTTTTAATTACGATCGTCTCCGACCATTCCTACATTTGCTTGCAGGTATCTTAAAAATATTCTAATTATGAAGCTGCCGAAAATGTCTAATGGATTTAAGGTTTTCCTGTTCTGGTTCGCAATATTTGTTGTACTGGCAATTCTCAAGGTCTTTCTCTTCCCCGGTTAGAAAAGGAGGATGATATCTATTCCCTGAGATGATCATAAACGTGTCGATTTAATACTTTGTTTTTCCAGGAAGGGGCAGTGACCGGCAGGTATAACAGGAAACTGCCCTTTTTTATTAACAGCAGGACCCGGTCTTAAAACAGTTCATTATGATAACAGTAATCATACCAACCCTTAATGAGCAAACCACTATTTCGCAAGTTGTCCGACTGGTTAAAAAATCAAAGGCAGTGACTGAGATTCTTGTAATTGATGATAAATCGCTCGACAATACAGTAAGAAACGCAAAAAAAGAAAATGTCAAGATTTACACCAGCACCAGGTTAGGCAAGGGTGCATCTATGCGTGACGGCCTACTCCTGGCAGGTAATGACATTATCGTTTTCCTGGATGCTGATATATTAACATATCCGCAGAATATCATAGACCTTCTGGCAGGTCCTATAATTGCCGATGAGGCTGATTTTGTAAAATCGTGCTTCGACAGACAGGCCGGCAGGGTCACAGAGCTGGTTGCCAAACCGCTTCTAAGCCTGCTCTTCCCTGATCTGGCGCGGTTCTCACAGCCATTGAGCGGAATGATTGCCGGTAAAAAATCTCTTTTAGAAAAAGTATCTTTTGAAAATGATTATGGAGTCGATATTGGATTGCTAATCGATATGTACCGGATGAATGCAAGGATCGCCGAAGTAAATATCGGGTATATTGAAAACAGGATGCAATCGTGGGAATCGCTGAGCAGGATGTCGAATGAAGTTTCAAGAGCTATACTCAAACGGGCTGAACTTATTAAACAATCCAATCTTGAAATACTCGAAAACATTTCGATTATCAGGGACCAGATGGATTTTGCTATCCGGGAAAGTGTACTTGGCCTAAAGAAGATGCTGATCTTCGATATGGACAATACAATCCTTCAGGACAGCTTTATCAGAACACTTTCTGAAAAATTTGATTTCAAACAGAATCTGATCTCCATCATTTCCGAAAACAGTAATCCCTATACACGCACCAAGCTGATTGCACAATTGCTTAAAGGATTAAATATAAAACAGTTATTGGATACTGTCGATGAAATTCCGGTGACACATGATTTTGAAAACATAATTAAAATATTCAGGGAGAGCGGGTATTTATGTGGTATTATCAGCGACAGCTATGACTGCATAACCAATCATCTTGTCAATAAATACGGTCTCGATTTTTCAGTGGCAAATGAGCTGGAATTTTCGAACAGCGTGGCTACCGGTGAGGTAAAAATACCTTCTGTCTTTATAAAAACGAGGGAGAGCAGATGTAACCACGACTTTTGCAAATCGAATGCAATGAGGGAGTTGGCCAAGAGATATAAGCTGGATGTAATGAATATTATCGCAATAGGAGACAGTGAGAGTGATATCTGTATGATAAAGGACAGCGGTATCGGGATTGCTTTTTGTTCATCCAATGAAACACTCAATCTTGTCGCAAGCAAGATAATATCAGAAAGAAGTTTCACCTCTCTGGCTGATTTCATTAACTGAAAGAAATACAGCAAAATGAGAGTATATTAATCAGGATAAAAAAGAAAATATGAAAACTATCGCAGGCGTTCTGGCATTTTCACTGGTAATAATTATCGGACTTATAATCCTTATCCAGGAACAGTTAAGACAAAGAAGAGCAAACCGAAAATAAGATTTAGCAGGCTTCTAGCCAGGTGTGCCAGGTATAAAATATAGGTGGCAACCTGCACGTTACATCTTTAATAGTCTAAATATCCCATCTTCCCAGGTACAAAAAAAAATTCCCCCTGTATGCACCGGCATAAGGGGGAATAATTATGTAATGAAATCCTATTAACCGAAGATGCTGAATGCAACGGTAAGTCCTGCAAGAACAACAGAAACCATCGACATGAGCTTGATAAGGATATTGAGGGCAGGGCCTGATGTATCCTTGAAAGGATCACCAACTGTATCGCCAACAACAGAAGCCTTATGTGGTTCACTCTTTTTGCCGCCGTAGTTACCTCTTTCAATGAATTTCTTGGCATTGTCCCATGCACCACCTGCATTGTTAAGCATGCTGGCCAGAACGAATCCGGCGCTCATACCACCTGCAAGAAGTCCTATAACACCGGGAACACCCAGAACAACTCCAACAACCAGAGGAACAGCAATAGCCATCAATGACGGAACGAGCATTTCCTTCTGAGCTCCTGCAGTTGATATAGCAACGCATTTTGCATATTCAGGTTTTGCTTTCCCTTCCATGATACCAGGTATTTCGCGGAACTGGCGTCTTACCTCCTCAACCATCTTACCTGCTGCACGGCCAACAGCTTTCATGCTCATTGAACTGAACAGGAATGCCATCATTGCGCCGATAAAAAGGCCACCAAGAAGAATGGGATTGAAAAGTGAAAGGTCGTAAGCATTAGCAAAGTCCTTTATAGTAGCAGTTGTTATGTTAACCGCTGTCTGTCCGTCATGAACAGCCGGAACGGTAGAATTATAGAATAATACGTCACCGATCTGCTTGAATCCATCGGGAGCCTTGTCAATAACTCTTCCCAGCCATAGCCTGATTTCTTCCATATAGGCAGCCATAAGTGCGAGAGCTGTAAGAGCAGCTGATCCTATTGCAAATCCTTTTCCGGTAGCAGCTGTAGTGTTTCCAAGTCCATCAAGAGCATCAGTTCTTTCACGTACTTCTTTTGGAAGTTCTGACATTTCGGCATTTCCACCAGCATTATCGGCAATAGGGCCGAAAGCATCTGTTGCAAGAGTAACGCCAAGAGTTGAGAGCATACCAACAGCAGCAAAGCCGATACCGTACACACCCATTGCGAAATCGTGGAATCCGCCAGCAAAGCCAAAGGCAGCTATGATACCACCAACGATGGTAATAACAGGTACCCAGGTCGAATTCATACCAACGGCCATACCTTCAATAATAACAGTTGCCGGGCCCTGCAAAGCCTGCTTGGCAATACCCTGGGTAGGTTTATTTGCATCAGATGTAAAGTATTCTGTAGACTGACCTATGATTACACCTGCAAGTAGTCCGGCAACAGCTGAGCCAAATACNCCCCAGGTTATCATTCCCGTAAAGGCCATTACGGCAAGCACTACGAGGATAAGGGCTGAACTACCGCCTGTCCCCAGCAGGAGTGCCCGTAAGAGGGCTTTTGGAGTAGCCGATTCTTTTGTTCTGACAAGATAAACACCTGCTATTGAGAGGAATATACCTATTGCAGAAACAATCATAGGAGCAATAACTGCTTCCATCTGGTTCATACCTGCGGCAGCAGGAAGAGCAGCACCGAGAGCAGCAGTTGCAAGGATAGAACCTGCATATGATTCATAAAGGTCGGCGCCCATACCTGCTACATCGCCAACATTATCACCAACGTTATCTGCAATAGTTGCAGGGTTTCTTGGATCATCTTCAGGGATGCCGGCTTCAACTTTACCAACAAGGTCAGCACCTACGTCAGCAGCTTTTGTAAAGATACCACCACCAACGCGGGCGAAGAGAGCCTGTGTTGAAGCACCCATACCGAAAGTAAGCATTACAGCAGTGATCTCGATAAGCTTTTCATGTTCAGTAGTTCCGGGCTGTACAAAAGTCAGACCTAAGAAGTGCAGACCTGAAGCCATATGTGCTTCAGTAAATACAAGTCCGTTAAGGATAAGGAACCAGAGGGCAATGTCAAGAAGACCGAATCCAACAACTACGAGTCCCATAACAGCGCCACTCCTGAGAGCTACCTGCAGACCCTTATTGAGCGATTTTGAAGCAGCCCAGGCAGTCCTGTTTGATGCAAACGTAGCAGTTTTCATTCCAAGATAACCGCAGAGACCTGAGAAGAAACCACCTGTAAGGAATGCAACAGGTACAAACGGGTTCTGAATTCCGAAATAAGCAAGAATAAGAAGGAGCACAACAAGTATTAAAAATACTTTTGTAACAACAGTGTACTGTCGCTTCAGGTATGCCATAGCACCTTCCCTGACATATGCGGCAATCTCTTTCATCTTATCTGTTCCTTCTTCCTGGAGTTTCATGCTTTTATAGAAGATCCAGGCGAACAGGAGAGCGAAGAGCGCTGCAACCGGTACGATCCAAAAAATAGGTTCAATCATGATATAAGTATTAAATTAATCTTGAATAAGAAATGTGAAAAATTTAAGCCTACAAAACTAAACTAGTTTTTCATTTATGCAAACGAAAAACATGATATTCTTGAATCAGATTTGAACAACTATTTCATGTCAGATACCCCTGAAAAACTCATAGTTAATGTCTTCGAGGTGTTTCATATCAGGGTAAGGATAAAAAACAATGTCGTCCTTGGAGCCGACATAGAAGCCAGAAGCAATTGTCCTGTAAAGCAATGTACCAGAGAATATTCTCTGTACTGTTTTCATGTGTTTTTCATATTCTCCACGCAGTATCTCAAGGCAATCTCTCAGGTGTCCGATATTTGAATATGGCAGATCTGCTGCGGACCCTGACAAGGGATTTGTAGCCAGTTCACCCAGCTTAAGCTCGACAAAAAACAGTTTGGGCAGTGTTATAGCCTGGGAGCCATCTGTAAGCTTTTTAAGAAATACTGATGGTGCAAGGCCGCTGGCTACGAGTGGTGTTACCGGGCAGAGCTCCTGGTAAAGGTGAAGGGCATTTTTCGGCTCATCCATCTTATTATACGGAGCTTTTTTCAGCTCAAGTACACATCCATGATCTGTAGTAAGATAGAGGCTCTTCAGGGCATCTGAGGGAACCACCTCCAGGGCCCGGTACACAGACAGGTATACGGAACTTTTAGGGCTGCCGTCATCTTTGGCCACACATCTCTTATTAAGGCTTTCGATATCGATAAGGTCCTCGATCCTGTTCAGGTCGACCTCAAAGAAAATGGTCTGACCCTTATTGCGTTTCTTCGTCCCTGTTGAAAGATACATTCCGAATCCTTCGGGCGGGAGCATTGAAGCGACAAGCGCTTCAGGAGTACAGGTCAAATAAACATATTTGCTCATGGTTATAAATATTTTAAAATGAACAATATCTGTACAAAAAGAATATCCGGTCAAAGAGCCTTACAGTAACCTATATCAAATTTACGTTTCTTTTTCCTACTTTGTTATTACTTTTACCATGTTATTTAATACCAAAAAACCGATAATAGAAAATGAGTAATTTTTTTGATGACAAGATATCTGAGCGTCTTGGAGGGGCCATGTTCGGCAAATCGACAGCTATATATAAATTTGAACTCATCAAGCGTGCCAAGGCTGCTGCAAAGAAAGCCCATCCTGATGTCAGCCTGATCGATATGGGCGTTGGCGAACCAGACTGGCCGGCCGATGAAATAGTTGTTAAAGCGCTTTCGGAAGAAGCTGGCAAACCTGAAAACAGGTGGTATGCCGACAATGGGATACCTGAATTCCAGGAAGCAGCTGCCCGGTACCTGGAAAAGGTCTACAGGCTTAAAGGGATAAATCCGGCAGAACATATTGTTCATGGCATAGGTTCAAAACCTGTCCTGGCAATGCTTCCACTGTGCTTTATAAATCCCGGCGACTACCTGCTAACGACGGTTCCGGGATATCCTGTAACAGCTACTTATACGAAATACCTTGGTGGAGAGGTCTTTAACCTGCCTCTTCTCGAATCAAATTCCTTTTTTCCCGACTTTGATATAGTACCTCCTGAAATCCTGAAGAAAGCCAAACTGCTTTACCTTAATTATCCGAATAATCCTACAGGTGCGGTTGCCACTCCGGAATTCTTCAGACAGGTTGTTGAATTTGCCTTAAAAAATAATATTGTAGTAATTCATGATGCTCCTTATGCTGCCCTGACATATGATGGTTATAAACCACTGAGCTTCCTGTCAGCAGAGGGAGCCATGGAAGTTGGCATTGAGGTACATTCTCTTTCAAAAGCTTTCAATATGACCGGCTGGAGGATTGGTTTTGTTTGCGGGAATCCCAAAGCGGTGAAGGCATATGCCACAGTGAAGGACAATACAGATTCAGGTCAGTTCAGGGCCATTCAGAAGGCAGCTGTCCAGGCATTAAAACATACTGATATTACTGACAGGACTGTCGAAAAATATTCCAGAAGGTTTGATCTTCTTGTCGATGCCCTAAATGAGTTGGGATTTAATGCCAGTAAGCCTAAGGGATCATTCTATTGTTACGTAAAAGCCCCGGCAGGAACTGAAAACGGAAGAACATTTAATTCTGCCCAGGAATTTTCAGAATTTCTTATTACCGAGGCTCAGATATCGACCGTACCCTGGGATGATGCAGGGAGATATATCAGGTTTTCGGTAACTTTTGAAGCAGGCAGCCTCGATGAAGAAAAGAGGGTTATTGACGAGATGAAATCTAGAATCAGCAAGCTGAAGATTAAGTTCTAAATCCTTCAAAAACCTTTCATGGCAAAAATCTCAGCGGTCATTATCACTTTCAATGAGGAAAAATACCTCGGAAGATGCATCGATTCCCTTGAAGGTATTGCCGATGAGATTATTGTTGTTGATTCATACTCTACAGATAATACCCGCGAAGTATGTGTTTCCAGGGGAGTAAAGTTCTTCAGTCATGTTTTTGAGGGATATGTTGAACAGAAAAATTATGCCGTAACGCTGGCAACTTTTCAATGGGTGCTTTCCCTGGATGCCGATGAAGCCCTTAGCGGGGAGCTCAGGAATTCAATACTCAGGATCAGGGAAAATCCTGAATATGACGGGTATATCTTTAACAGGCTGAACAGGTATTGCGGCAGATGGATTAAGCATTCACGCTGGTACCCCGACAGGCACCTGCGTCTTTTTGATTCCACAAAAGGAAAGTGGACAGGACCCAATCCTCATGACAGGTATTGCCTGAATCCCGGCTGCAGGACAAAAAGGCTTAAAGGTGATATACTTCACATTTTTTATGATTCCCTCGAAGAACATATTGAAAAAGTCAACAGGTTTTCCTCTATCAGTGCCGGTGAATACTTCAAGTCCGGCAGGAAAGCAGGACCCTTTACTGCCCACCTGCATATGGTCTGGTCCTTCGTAAGATCATACATTCTTAATGCTGGTTTTCTTGACGGCTATTACGGTTATGCAGGATGTATGATAACAGCTGTAGGTAGTTTTCTAAAATATTCCAAGTTACGGATCATGATGAAAAGTCAGGAGAAAAATACCCAGTCATGAGCTTTGAAGAAGACATAAAGAAGTCGCTGGCAGTGCTCAGATCGGGAGGAGTCATCCTCTACCCCACTGACACGGTCTGGGGTCTCGGTTGCGATGCCACAAACCAGGCAGCCATTGAGAAAGTCTTCAGGATAAAGACAAGATCTGAAAGCAAAAGCGTAATTATCCTGGTAAACAGTATCGAAATGCTCGAACGGTATGTGAGAGAGATTCCCTCAACAGCCCTGGATATCCTGGAGGTTTCAGATTCGCCGCTTACTATCATTTATCCCGAAGGCAAAAACCTGGCACCAGGTATCTGCAATGAAGACAGATCTGTTGGCATCAGGATCTGCAATGAGCCTTTCTGCAATGAATTAATTTCGAGGTTCCGTAAGCCTGTTGTTTCCACATCGGCCAATATAAGTGGTAACCCGTCACCCTCAGCATATAATGAGATAGAAGAGGCCATCACCGGTTCTGTTGATTATTGTGTGGTATACAGACAAGAAGACCGGCAGAAGCGTTCGCCTTCGCCGGTCATCAGGATCGATAAAAATGGTGTCTTAAGTATCCTCAGGAAATAGCTTAGTTGGCTGACCTTACATGGCCGGAGCCGGAAACCCTTGCATCTACCTTTGGATTACCTTTATATGTAACATTACCGCTACCTGAGATACTTGCTTTTAGGGAGTCACCTACTTTGCAGAAACTGCTTCCGCTGCCGGAAACACTGATGTCGAGATTGTCTATTTCAAACTCCCCGCCTGCATAGCTGCCAGAGCCGCTTATTGAGATATCACCCCTGTCGGCATTTCCCGATGCAACGGAGACATCTCCTGAACCTGAAATGCTGCAATTGAGATTATCGACAACCACCTGAGAAGCAACCAGTTTCCCGCTGCCACTGACACTAAGGCTGAGATTATCTGCATCTTTTACCGGGTCGAGGATCTCTGCCTTCCCTGATCCGGAGACATTAAGACCTGTCAGCTCAGGAAGTGTGACATAAGCATTCACCTTTTCATTGAAGTTGAACCTCCAGTTTTCCATCCTGATCCTCAACCTGCCATCCGAAACATCGGTTATTACTTCTTCAAGGTCTCCTTTTTCGCCTTCAAGAACAACACTGAACTCGGGGCCTATTTTTACTTTAAGATTACCGGATATGCCGTAACTGATCTTTGTGAATCCTTTCACATTACGGGTTTCCTTAACAACAGCCTGACCCGAAACACCGGAAGTCAGAATGGCGAGGCTGATCACAGCCAGCAAAGACAGCAGATTCTTTTTCATGTGATTACTGATTTGAAAATTTTAAATAAAGACCTGATAATTTCTTATATGCTGCATGTTCAGAAGATAAAATAACATAAAAGCCATAAATTTGTTATTGATACCGAAAACCAGCATAACCATGGAACGGAGGAAGGTAATAATTGCAGGAGGAGGATTTGGCGGTGTGCAGCTTGCAGGGCACCTCGACCCGGATCTTTTTGATGTTTTAATTATTGATAAAGTTAACCATCATATGTTCCAGCCTCTTTTTTACCAGGTTGCAACATCACAGCTGGAGCCAAGCAGCATCTCTTTTCCCCTGCGAAAGATATTTCAGAACAGGAAGAATATTCAGATCCGTCTTGCAGAAGTTTCTGAGATCAAGCCTGAGTTAAATATGGTGGTCACATCAACAGGCAACTTCAGCTATGACTACCTGGTTCTTGCAACAGGCTGCAAAACAAATTTTTTCGGCAACAATGAACTGGAGAAAAATTCCATGACCCTTAAATCGACCTACGATGCGATAAAGATACGGAATGAGATACTCCAGGGATTTGAAGATCTTGTATCCGCCGTCGGCAATGAGAAAGAGTACCTTCTGAATATAGTGATTGTTGGAGCAGGCCCCACGGGAGTTGAGCTTGCAGGAGCTTTTGCCGAGATAAAAAAGAATATCCTTCCGAAAGATTTCCCACAGCTAGATCTTAAAGATCTGAAAATAATTCTGCTGGAAGGTGCATCAAATACCCTCAATACCATGAGCGACCTGGCAAAAGGATCTTCGGAGAGGTACCTTCGCAAAATGGGTGTCGATATTATGTTGAATGTATTTGTAAGGAATTATGACGGAAAAACTGTATTCCTTAGCAACGGGGGGACAATAAAGAGCAAAAAAGTCATCTGGACCGCAGGAATTACAGGTAACCTGGTAAAAGGGCTGAAGGAGGATGTAATATTGAAAACCAACAGGGTTAAAGTTGACAGGCATAATCTTGTATCGGGATACAATAATATATATGCTGTTGGTGACCTTGCTTATATGGAAACGCCAAAATATCCGAAGGGACATCCGCAGGTAGCAAACGTGGCTATTAACCAGGCAAGGAACCTGGCCAAAAACCTGAAAGCTATTATAAGGAATAAGCCCCTGAAAGATTATGAATACCGGAACCTGGGAACGATGGCAACTGTTGGCATAAATAAAGCGGTAGTGGATCTCCCGTTTATGAGATTCAGGGGTTATTTTGCCTGGCTGGTATGGATGTTCCTGCACCTGATGCTGATATTAAGCGTCAGGAATAAACTGATAATCTTTATTAACTGGGCCTGGAGCTATATTTTCAGGGACACATCCCTGAGGCTTATCCTGAAAGATCCCAATTCATCCACTAATACTCTGCAGGCATAGTTTTCAGCTGTTCATAGTAAAAAACCGGGCCGTCCTTGCAGACGAATGTTTTCCCGACATCGCAACGGCCGCATTTCCAAAAGCCGCACTTCATCCTGTTATCAAGGGTTGTCTAGATATCTTTGTCTTCGAATCCCAGTTTTTTAAGCACCGGATGCTTCCTGAGTTCCATCTGGGTTACGGTAAGCCTGTTATAGCATGCGCCACAAGGAACAACAATCTCATCCATACCGGCGGTTCGGCAAATGATAAAATGAGCGTGGGAAGTGCGAGCGACAGCTCCCTGTCGAGATTATGGGCTGCTATGGCTCCGCAGTAGTTCCAGTCCGGAACCTGTTCCCGCTTAAGTCCGAAAGCCTCGGCAAGTGAGAATACCGATTCATTATAATCGCGGGATGAACCGTTCAATGAACACCCGGGTATATAACAGTTTTCATCAATTATCTTTTTTACTTGTTTTCCTGAATATCTCAGCCACATGTGATCTTCCCTTAATTATCCCCGGGATAAAATGAAGCTTCCTTCTGGAAATCATTTATGGCGCCAGGGTATCCGGTATTGTTATTGGTATATCGACGTTCTTTTTAGCTTCCGCGATGAAGAAAAGATATTGTTGCAATGTACGTACCTTTGAATAATCTGAGAGGTAATCAAATGCTTCCGGGAAGTAAAATTCTTATGATTCACGATTTCCGAAAAGGAATCTTTCCAACCTTTAATATCGTGGCTGCCTGAATTTATCAGCTTTTCTGCTTCGAGCTTAATCTGTTCTTAAAATACAGATTTCAGGACTACGGTTCCGGCACCCGGAGAGGAGGCTTTTTTGAGGTTCTCAGGAGTTGAAGTAAGTCCTGAACTGCCGACAGCTACAGGATTTTTCAACTTAAGTCCGGGATAGGTACATGAAAGATCGGGCTTACTGTTAATTATTTAACAGTAAAATTATATTCATGTCGCTTCTAAAACATGATTTTTCACATTATTATCTGGAAAAATCGAATGAGAATGTTATACATTTCAGTGGTCCCCGGATGCCGGAAGCATGAAGAGGTTCAGGCACCCTTGTCGGATGTCGTTAAAGAAGTATGGTTAAGATAGATTTGTTTGTGAAGGGTATCAGGTTATTCAGGGATTCTGGTTGATCTCCAGCAGGCCTTCAGGCAGGTCCATCCTGATAATTTTCTTCTTCTTATCGATTGACCGGATAAAATCCTCATGAAAAGGTATAAGGATTTCTTTGTTATCAGGTGTGGAAATATTTAAAAGTAACTGGCCGGGATTTTCGATAACTTCCTTGATTGTGCCTATTATCGTGTTGTCGGACAGGCAGATTGAAAAGCTCTGCAATGCATTTTTTTCGTCACCCGTGTCTTCTTTTTCCCCTTCTGTCAGAAACACCCTGAAGCCCACGAACTCATTTACCATTCCGGCGGTGTTGTACCATTTAAATTTAAGTCGCAGTATATCGCCACCGGGGTATTCGGATTCTTCAATAAAAAAAGGAACCGGTTTTCCTTCGATATCGATGAAAACCGATTCCATTTCAGGTATATCTTCTATAAAGGTTTTCTCCAGTTTTACTGTTACGGCACCTTCAAAGCCGTGAGTTTTTGAGATCTTTCCCAGTAATATGTTGGCGGTATAGGCCATTGTATCACTGATTCTGATGAACCAGAACTACTCCTGGGGCTTTTCTTCGGAAGCAGGTTCAGATGGCTGTTCTTCCGGTGCAGGTGCAGCAGTCTCCTCAGCAACTGGTGCTGATTCAGATGCAACAGCTTTTGCTGCCATTTCAGCCTGCTTTTTAGCAAGCCTTGCTGCTCTTGCCTCATTGATCTTCTTCTCTGCGGCGAGCTTATTACTTAGCTCCTCATCCATTGATTTTTCAAGGCCTGATTTTTTAGCCTCGATCTTTCCTTCATTCAGCTTCATCCACTCCTCAAAACGCCTTGTGGCTTCAGCTTCATCAAAAGCACCTTTTTTCACTCCTTCGAGCAGGTGTTTTTTAATAAGAACACCTTTGTAAGACAGGATAGCCCTGCATGTTTCAGAGGGCAATGCGCCATTTTGCAGCCAACCGAGAGCCTTATCGAAATCGAGTTCGATTGTGGCGGGGTTAGTGAGCGGATTGTATTTTCCGATCTTTTCAATATATCT